>Ga0181464_1000002_pt1 | contig 43267 bp, 47 predicted proteins | sample InSIn2gowninarea_FD_119074 | JGI IMG/M metagenome (GOLD analysis project Ga0181464, IMG submission 119074) | Clean room microbial communities from NASA Spacecraft Assembly Facility at Jet Propulsion Laboratory, Pasadena, California, USA -... ...
CCCCTAAAGAATATAGGGTGAGGTAACGTGTGAGGAGACGAACAACTCTCTTTTGGGGCCCCTCACCAAATAAGCACCCCATACGCCCCAAAAGAGAGGACCCTTTAGGGGGCTCGACTGATAAGGAGAGGAACGCGAAGACCCCCGCCATCGCCCTTTTGGTCGAGCGAGAAATCCCTCACCATATGAATAGTGAGTGACCCCTCACCATCGGAATAGTGAGTGGCTCCGCCCCTAAAGAATATAGGGCCCTTTTGGTCGAGCGAGAAATCGATGGCGGCCAGTCGAGCCCCTACCGGACCTTATGGTCGAGCGAGAAATCCCTCACCATATGAATAGTGAGTGACCCCTCACCATCGGAATAGTGAGTGGCTCCGCCCCTATGAAGAAGTAAGGGCCCTCACCCATATGATGAGTGAGCGTTAAAACCCTTATGGTCGAGCGAGAAATCGATGGCGGCCAGTCGAGCCCCTACCGGACCTTATGGTCGAGCACCTAAAGGTGATGGCGGCCTTAACAGTCGAGCCTGCTTACGCATTCAATTTACTTATTGGGTGGGGGGGCTATGGTCGAGCGCCTCCGGACCTTATGGTCGAGCGAGAAATCGATGGCGGCCTTGACAGTCGAGCCCCTCCGGTCCTCACCATCGGAATGGTGAGCCCCTACCGGGCCCCGGGGATTGGGGTGGGTGGGTAAATAGTGGTCGAGCCCCTACCGGTCCTTATGGTCGAGCACCTAAAGGTGATGGCGGCCTTAACAGTCGAGCCTGCTTACGCATTCAATTTACTTATTGGGTGGGGGGGCTATGGTCGAGCGCCTCCGGACCTTATGGTCGAGCAACTAAAGTTCCTCTTCAATTTACTTATTGGGTGGGGGGGCTTTTGGTCGAGCACCTAAAGGTCCTTATCAGTCGAGCCCCGTTGCCGGTCCTTGACAGTCGAGTGTGCTAACGCACCCTCACCATCGGAATAGTGAGTGACTCCGTCCCTGGGGTGAGCGCCTGCCATTTGAAGGTAGGTGGAGAAACTGATCTCTCTGCAAGCAAGGAGTGCAGTGCCACGAGCGAGGAACAAAGCGCTAGGATCGAAAAAGACGCATCCCTGACCCCCTACTGGGCATATAGCTTGGGCGTGTTCATTCGGTGACCTACGGGGCCGAGGACATAGTGTCAAAGTCGCACTCATCATCATGGAAAGAAATTGCTGAGAGATAGATATCAAGATGTTTCTATCTAGATATTATGACTGACTTACCATTATTGATTGATCCCGAGCAGCTATATTGGGATCACATGACTGGATAGATTAAGCTTCGTACTTATAGGGCTATTCACACCTACATATTGATAGCGAGCCTACCTATCATGGGATAATCCCAAGCGGGCGGATTTCTGAAGCTAGAAGTTAGTGGCTGAAGAGTGAACTAAGGTATCTTTATTTCCAGAGAGATGTTTCATCCGCCTATAGGTTCCGCTGATAGCGATGGAGAATGTGCTTCCCGAATTGTTTCCCAGTCGGGTGAATGGGCCGTATTCAACACCTTAATACGGAAAGGCCAAAAACCCGCATAGGGCGGGCTCCTACCTACCGACGGGCTAATCCCATCGGCTCTTCTACCTCAAATATAAGCTTCTGGAATGTCGATCGAGTAGTTAGTTATGCAGAGGATATAATTTCATTCATACTTCAGGAACGAATGATAGGGAGATATAGACTGACCTTACAAGATGAGAAAGAAAATAGAATGGGGAAGTTTGTCACGAAGTACCCCTTTAGGGCCTGCCTGACTGTAACGAACGAAACGGTCGAGCGGCTCTCCAACTCGCCCTTTCTTTCTTCCCCTCAAATTGCTAACCAGAAGGTAAGGAAGGTGTTATGCCTAGCCTGGTCCAGGTAGGCAAAAGTAATATAGCGCCTAGCCTGGTATGCCTGGCTGGTAGGTGGGGTGCCTATGTTTGGTTAGGTAGGATACCAGGTGAAAATGAGAAGGGTCGGGTGAAATGGATTACGATATGACGAGAATCTCATATAAGAGGTATAGCGAAGTGAACCTTTCAGGATATGTCATTTCGAATGGGTCTGGGATTATCTGGCTGGCATGGATCCGAAAGCATCGTGAAACGTCTTCGATTGAGAGACTGACCCCAGGAATGGCATTTTTTTCCCAAATAACGGCCGGCTACTTAGGGGTGGTTGGTTACATCGGCAGTGCGGCATCATCGGTTTTGGGACTTGCAGCACAGGTGAATCAGCAATTGGTATCTTGCTCGGGGTCAGTAGGTATGCGACTGGTGTCGGATCGACATCGACATTGGGATATGGGGTATGGCTCGGTAGCGTGTGGGTAGACCGGAAATTCGGATCGGGATGCGCTACGTTTTCGAGATGGCTGTAGCTGCGGGTGAACGGGAATTGATATCTCAACATCGGGGTAGCAGCAGGTACGAGTTGGGTGTAGCTATCTTCGGTTGTATGGCATCGATGGATCGAGATCATTGTGACATGGTCGTTGACGTTGGGCATCGATATCGGTATGCGGCGTTGGGATCGGGTCAGCATTGGTATTTGTTGCTCGGCTTTGGGCTTTAGCGTGTGTATCGGATTGATTGGAAATGGGTGAATCGGGAATTGGTACTGCGTGTGTTCGATCGACTTCGTGGTTTCGGTGCTTTCGGTAATGGTATCTAATCTATTTGTGCTAAGCTGTGCTCGTTCGGTTGTTCTTCCCGATGTGATGGATGGATAATCTGCACCTGAGCTAGCTAGATTGAGGGGAAGAAATCGATCTCTCAAAATTGCATAATGACATATATAATATATGCATTGATAAGAAAGCGTAATTACATATATAATGAATGACCAATATAAGTACGCCTATAAGAAAGCGTAATTACAGACATTATAGCAGTAATGACGCTCTCGAATCCAATCTGCTATTATATACGTAATTACGCAATCGAAGAATTGGTACATAAAAGAATGGAATTGAAAAGCCTTTGCATAGCGATTTGAGGGGATATAGGGCTTTCTCGGATCAACCCTTCCTTATAGCTCAGGCTTTTAGGAGAAGGCTCGTACAAAAATTCATGATGAAACACTTTGAATGGCAAAGAAATCTCGTGTTGCCAAGCTTTGCTGGTCAACCAACCTTTGCGCATCACACCATCGATCGGCGAGGAGCTATTCACACATGCCGTGTCCATCATGCTACCGGAGCCCAAGCACTACGATGCAATAAATAGAGAACGAGAATCTCCTATAATAACTCACCTTAATGCAGCGATACAGACAGATGAATCAGCTAGCACTAAAGCGTTAGGCCAAAGCAAGGGCAGGAAATGCGGGACGGAAAAGGCACAGCACCACATAAGCTATAGGACTGGGATATCACTAGAGCAGAGGGCAGGTGGGACAGGGGGTAAGGGGCAATAGAACAAGCTAACGGGCGCGCACGAGTAAGGTAGCAAGCGAGGCAAGCAAAGAACGGAGGAGGAAGCCGTCTTGAACGATTACGGATAGAAGGTAGGTGGCTAGGGTTTTAGCATTGGTGTGTGGCTAAGCGCAAATTGCTGAGTTGAGTTGCTTGGATTTTTGAGGGGCATCGGCTGTTCAGATTTATGATTCATTATCTTAGCTCCGTAAATGATTCTACGGGTCCAAGCCACTCTCTTCAACCTGGCATCGTAGATATAAGGCGGGGGCAGGTAGAATAGATAGGATCCGGCTATAAATGACAGGATTAGTGTGTGCGCTACATACCGTCACGAGCAGCTTGTCTCAGCTCCACCCCAACTGAATGGATGGTATTTGAGATTAGATTATGGTCTTTGTCACCCGCCCCACTGAAGCAGCCGCATCAGCTTGAATAAATCACACCACTTGGTAGCGAGAGCACGCATCCGACCTAGGCAGTGGTGGGACCGCGATTCAACCAAGCAACCTTTACCTTAGCAAATAGAGGAGAATGCTTAGCTTATGCCAGAGGGGCCTCTCTAATGCTTCTCTTTCCCGCATCTTAGGTTTCAATGCTATACATTTTCGAGAGCCACTCTGAGGGCAAGGACCCGACAGGGGGCTCGACTGATAAGGAGAGGAAATACATACTTTGATTTCTCTTGAAGGGAGCAAACCGTCTCTCCTCTTATCTCTAATGGCGTCTCTCCTCCATAGCTGCTCTCTTACTGTCCCACCCCAATAGCAGTACTCTGGGTTCGATTTCCAGGCAACTCCCCTCCTATTCTAAAGGAAGGCATAGTTACCGAAGTCTATGGACCAATAAAAGACATATAAGTGAAGTCTCTGGGCCAAGGAAAGACATTCAGAAGGCTAACAAAGCTAAGGCTAACGTGGTTCGGGCTTGCTGAGATTCTCGTATCTAGGTATTCCCCTTCAGTGGCCTTAATGTAGGGCCTTCTCATCATCATCAGGGCAGGGCTTATAATCAGGGCTTATCATCAGTCATGTATTCTCCTTCGGGCTTTTAATGGGTTACAGTGGCCTATAGGAGGGGCTTATCATCAATCAGGAACGTTAAGGGTGGTATTCCCAGGAACATAGAATGTGTGCTACAGACAAATATGTTAATAAGGATGCCACCAGGAAAGCTAAAGGATGCCTAGGATTCCACCTCCTTCTAGGGTTAATGTACCTCCATTCAGATATTGACCCGCATCATTAGGTTATCCCACATGAGGGGTTGAGACCTGGCTGGTGGTTGAGACCTGCTCATCTATGCGATCTATCTGTGAGTTACCCGCAACTGTTCACTTTACCCGATCAATTTCACCTTGAGGCAAAGGGTTCGTATAAGTAAAGGGTTAGTATGGGTTGGTTCGTATGGGGGTGTGTCCGGATATCTTTCCTTCTCTTTTGGGTGGGTTAGCTTGAAAGGTTAGCGTTAAGCCCAGCCAGGAGATTGAATGCTGAGCCACCCATTTGAATATGTTTCAAAACTTCCATCATCCGACGGGTCGGGAAGATAAATGACATCTACCTCCCGGGAACGAAAAGATCGACCAACTCTAATCTAAGAATTCCTCTTCAATTTACTTATTGGGTGGGGGGGCTTATGGTCGAGCCCCCTAAAGGGTCCTTATCAGTCGAGCCCCCTGTCGGGTCCTTGCACTAGGAAGCGCAAGCCCCTCCGGGACCTTGTTGATCGAGTGCTCTGAACCCTATTAAAGAGTCGAGTGTCCTGAGTATACGTGTGGAAGGGGACAACTTCACGTTAATCAAGGGGAGGTGGGTCGAGCGAGTGCATAACGTTGGTCGAGGCCTTTCCTTTGAGTAAGTGCAGCGACAGCGAACTCACTAACCCCACCGGCGGGACAAAGAGATAAACGAGAGCAGAACCAACAATATCACTGGCAAGCTGTACGTTTCAACCCACAACCCAAAGTCATTCCAGTATCACAGCAGTTTCTCGATCTCCTACTAACCAGCTAAGCCAACTAACGGCAATGACTAGTCCATCTCTAAACCAACCGCACGACCCTATCTAGATAGGCGAGCCATCGAACCAACGAGATGATCTTCGCAGGCTCATCGAACCTTGCTTTTCGTTTCCTCTCTTCGCACCTTCCAGAACGAACATGATATACATACGAAATTAGGAACTTCCAAGCGGCACTCGCTCAACCCCTTACTTCTAGCAAGCGGGGCTCCCATCTAGCTCTATTGTGAAAGAAGAACCTTCGGCTTGCCCTGTCTTGGGGTAAGGGCCTTTAGACCGATAGGGAGAGCAACGGCCGGCATTACTGTACTTTGAAAATGACGTATATAATCTACATTTTCCCCTCCCTCTCTCCGGTCTTTCTCCTTCGGACTCTCTCGACCGTACATTTATGCGCTCATGACCATATATAATGGGGGAGCACTCCACCTTCTATGAACTATGGGCTGGTAATTCTCCCTAGCTGGCTTAACCCCCCAAAGGGAAAGGGAGGGGTGAAATGGTGCCCAACGAATGTGAGGGAGCCAATGAAATGGCCAACCAAAGCGAGGTATCGATCGGATAGTATAGTAGTTCCGGGAATATGAAATAGGCCAGTGAAGTGACCGACCAAAGGCAGGGATGAAATGGTGCCCAACGAATGGTTTAGAAGTGGCCGAACCATGTGAGGTATCCCCGTGAACCGTGAACCGTGACCGAACGAAGAGAGGGATAAGAGGAATAGGTGCCTCTAATCCGACCAAAGGGAGGGATTGACTTTGACCAAACGAATAGAGGGAATAGTCTAGTTACACTCAGTTACCCGTACCTAGTACTGTTGTCTAATGGGTTACCCGAAGTAGAGTTGTCTAAGCAAACTGGCGAAGTTGCCCAAGCAAACTCGGTTACCCGAACCAACCATTGCTCACTGAACCCATTGCGGAAGAAACATTGCGAAGCTGAACCAATTGTAACGGGAAGAACCATTGTCACGTAAAACAATTGCTCGCGAACCAAACCCATCTGTCCAAGTGAAAGGGAATAGAATAGCATACGGGGTGTTCGCCGAAGGTTGGTTCTGTAGAGAGTAAGTGAAGTCAAGAGCTAAGGGGAGAGTAAGTCAAGAGCTAAGGAGAAAGGGAGAAAGAGAGTCGTTATATACGTTAATTCACAAGAGGTTCGTCATGCATGGCCAGGAATAACAGGAGTAGCTATACAAGAAGAGCCACACTTCCCCCATCACTAGATACCCGGGGGAGAAGGAACCGCAGGGAAGGAAGGCACCGCTCGCTACGGAACTTAGTAAAGCGTGCCATATATCTTGAGGGAAGGGAAAAGGGGGAATCAAAGGTCAAGGTGAAGAAGTAGAGGCCTTGCATCTCTCCCTCTCGCCCGGCTCATTCTCAATCACTCGACCCACCTACTCTGTCGTTGTGATTTCTGATAGCATGAAAATCCCCAGCAATCATCAATGGATTTCCCCTCACCACAGAGGCCTGAGATACAATGTCATTCCAGAGCGATTCCCTCTGAACTGAGCTATTCTCCCCATACACAATCGAGACCAAACAACTCCAATTATAAGCAATGGCTCTCACCTGACAATGCATGATCTGGTCGCTTTGATTCAGAACGGTTACATCAACATCCTTTCTTTCTTCTCCTTCAAAAACCACGTCCTTCTCGATATTCAGCAAGGGTCGCCGCCCTCCCCTTCTGGAACCCTCTGTTGCAGCTCTTGCTCTCTTCTAGGTTGAGGAAGCAGGGAAGAAGGCTTTCAAGAAGGGATTCGCAATTAACGCAAAAGAAGAGGGATTCGTGACTAAACAAACAAAGGTCCCGGAGGGGCTTGCGCTTCCTAGTGCAAGGATTCGTGCTCGCTAGCATTTGATCTTAATTCAACTCCTATGCCTCCGGATCCTATCCTGCTTACCGGAATGCGGACTCAAGGGATTCGAGCGCACCTAGCTAGCACCTGGCTTTCACTCCGGCACCAGCGCATACGTGCTCCTTTACTGCCTACGCCTACGCTCACGAAAGACAAAGAAAGCCACTCACGAATCCATTATTGCGTAGAGAAAATGGTAGTTTGGTGTGCTTCCCCAGTTGACAACCAGGACAAAGATGACTGGGTGAAGCACTATTACAATCGACTTTCAAGGACCCTGTAGACACTAGTTATGCAGAGGATTCGAGCCAGACGGAATCCGGCGTTTAGAAGCATTTACTGCTCCAGCAGGAAAGAGCAGCCCCGAGAGAAGAAGCCCCGCATTCTGACGCCGGCTGGGACCAGACGTCGGAACCGTCTTTTTGAAAGGGTCTCGAGCGACGCCCGGAGACGACGTCACTAGAAGAAAAAGAAGAATAAGCACCACTGCCCCGCCGATTCGTGTGCTGTCCATACTGCAAAACTGATGGAGCTGCTGGCATCAAGGGTCCGAGATTTATACTGCTGCAGAAGCGGAATCGAAGGGGAAGGTAAGGTCCCGGAGGGGCTTGCGCTTCCTAGTGCAAGGATAGCATGACTGGCTGGTGGTTGGTTCATGAGGGGTGCATGATCAACACATATAGAAAGCATGAGAATGCCGTTAACGGGCTGCTTCGGCTTACATACAAGTGGTGGTATTGGCACCATAGGCCCTATACGGGCCCAACCAACTCATCAGTCCAGACTGTGAGATTTGTGGCCCACCTCTTGGATGGCCCATAGCTCAAGGTCGTGCTGATCCAATGATCCTAACCGTCTGTTGTAGACAGCAGTGAAATGGGTTGTGAGCTCTTTGATCGTTTGATGCTTTTTCCTTCTACTTCTAATAATGAAAGAAGGGCCGTTCCCGTCTCAGGTATAGACTCTCTTCCTTCTCTCACGTAGTTCGTTATAATCCCTCCTATCCCTCCGAGTTAATTGATGAACGAGCCTATAAGCTAGTGTAGCCCTATAGATAAGCGAGTGGAGGTATGTATTGGTGAGCTGCGTACCAGCGCCCCTTCGAGTGAAGTTGACATTCACAGGGTCTTGTGGGAACTCCTTCAGTTCAGGTAGCCATAGTCACTCAGGGCTATAGTATACTCTTGCTTGACTTCGTTTCGTCTAGAGCTCGAGACTCGTCGACGTTAGTCGGCTACCTACCTTTAGCTGTCAGTCAGATCAGGGTTGGGGGCTTCCTTCCGTCTCTTCTCGAACTGCTTTGCCAAGTGTTCCTAAGTCTCCCCCTGGCGATAGGCAATACTAGACTCTGATCTTCTGAGCTCTTTCTTCGAGAATAGGATGTTTCGACATCAAAAGGAATCTGGATCTACTCGAAACTGTGAATGTGGCTCTCGCAAACAAGAAACCCCAGTTTGTTATTAAAGGGTTAGAGACTTTTTGCCTTTTTAGGAGTTTCCCTTGGACGGACGAAGCTCTTCGGGTTTCGACTTCCTGTTGGAAAGTGGAGTTCCAGGCGAGAGTGCGGGAGACAAGTAGCAGTTCACGAAGTGAACGGGGATTTTCTGTTTTTGAAACTGAACGTAGTGATGAAGGAGGAACCGACTTAACCTAACCTAGTTCAGTCTGATCTACGACCACCCTTGCCTTGATAACAAACCTAAGGCGAAAATCAAAAAAGACCTCCGAAAAAAACAAGAGATAGGATCCACCTGCACGTCCGAAAGGAACCAAGACCAGAAGATGCGGCATCGAGACCTGAAGGCAACCGAGGAACCACTATTCAAGACCAGGCAGACCAACAGCCGTTAGAGAAGAAGAGAGAGGCACCAAAGCTAGTTATTAGTACCCCGACAGCTTCTACCTGATCAAAGCGGGAAAGCGGAAAAAGAGTTTTGATATTGGGCATACCTTTAGCTATATGAAAATCCGTGGTCGCTTAGGTCACGAACCGCAAGCAAGACTATTTCGAAGCAGCCTGTCCACTACGAGATTAGATAGAATGTCCAGGTAGCTCATCACACCTAAACAAGGGCAGCTTCAGACTTACTAAGCCGGCATAAGTTCCCAGACTAGAGCCGCACCACACACATATGATGGCCTACCCGCGGCAGCAGAAGGGCAGCTACATTCGGAAGATAGTAAGCACTCACAGCAGTAGAAGGAGAGGGACGCTCACGCACGCCCACCACCAGCAAGCCGAAGTTCGAAGGAAATGGGAAGGCCCCCAATCAACGGTCGATTCTTGAAGCGGTATTACTCCTCAGTCCCACCGGCAAAAGCTCAACATATAGCAGTCACATCGGGACAACAATGCTCAACGCTGCACGACCCGATCCGACCCGGCAACCCTCTTCCTTACATGCCCCTTCCCTCGTCTTGGGAGATGATAGTTCCCTTAATATCCTCAAGCACTTCCTCTTTCCCTTTCTCCGAGATATAGTTTGATTATAACCAGGGCAGGACATAGACGGAGGGTTTTGACTACTCGCCGGTTGAATTCCCTTCTTCAGGTCCAAAAGAGCGTGATGGCTCGAGGTCGACTAGCAGCCCTTCCACTGACTTTGAGTGAGTGTTCAGGAGGAAATGAACCAATGTCTAACTTATTGTCTCAACGGGGGCTGCACTTCTACTTTCTTTATTCTATGCTATTCCCCCCTCTCTCACCCAAAATGAGGAATGATTGAACTTCTGCTTCCGCAATGAGACGCTAAAGCCCTTAAAGAAAGGAAATCCCAATGCTTCTCAGTAGTTCAATCCGCCTTTCTTACCCCGGATCCCGCTCTTAATGAGCCGAAGAGAAGTGCATGAAATGGTGGAGCTACCATTGGTCAACAAGTTGCGTAGACTTCAGACCCACTTTGCTTTCACGATTTGACCTTTCCATTCCATAAATGAATTCATCTTCCGCTTTGCACTGACCCCATTCCTAAAGTCCGTGGTCTTCGATCATAAACTATCTCTCCCTCTCGAGAAAGTCAGGTTCTTTCTTCCTAAAATCCAGGTTAGTCAAACTCCAGCTAAAGCGGAAAAGAGGAGAAAAACGAGCCTGTCAATCCTAAGAGTGTGCTTCGAAGCACAAGCTGAGTTTCACAATTTGGACTTCTAAGATACAAATCAAACTCATCTTCCGACTGTCAAATCTTTAGCTTGGACAGTTGCCAAACCGATTTGCGCCTCCTTCCTTTCTGGGGGGCGGTTACTGCTCAAAAGACAGGGCGTGAATCGTCTACCTCAGCGTACCAAGCCAAGGGCTAGGGCTTTCTCCGAACAAGGACTCCCGCGGGGTAGAAGGGAGGGCTTCCACAGAGTCTGACGGAGGAAAAAGAGAAGTAGAATCAAGGTTCAACTGGGCTAGCCTGCATCCTAGCTACCCTCTCTCTTATTATACGATACCACTGGGAATTGGCCTCAACAGCAGCTTCTTCGAGAACAGCCAATGAGTGCACAAGAGCTGATAGGCCAAGAGTTGATTCAATTGCAGCGCTTACTATAACAAGAACACCGGTTACGAGAAGAGATGCAGCGGCTATGATCCGATCTGTCTTATCTTATGATATTGCATCTGCCTTCGATTTTTCAATTGATAGTTAGCCGGTAATGCATCTGCAGAGCTCCTTCTGGAACAACTTCCTATTCTAATGAAATCTCGGACATGAAGTAAGTGAAGTGAATTTCTTTCTGGCTAAGCTAAGCCGCCTTCCCCTGCTTTCCGTTCAGTTCTTCCTTTCCTTGGGTCATTAGTGGCATTGATTTGAAAATTCATATCAGATCATCTAATTGATAGAGGAAGATTCTTTCACAGCGCATTCAATTGCAAAGAGAGGATAATTTCACTCTAACACGAGTGGATGCGTTGAGGTGCGAAAGTCTTCTATTGCACCAAGAGCTTATTCTCATACTCCCACACCGCTTACTAGTTGACCGGATACGATAACTCTTGCACCGGGAATTCAACTAACTGCTGATTCCAGGGATGTGGATATTCCCACTTCTTTCTCTTCCTCAAGAACGGTAAGAGTAAGACCGGAAACTTCTATAAGACCAGCAGGTTACGTGCAGCGGTAATTCCCAAAAAGCAAGAGCTGATATGGCAAGAGCGTCTGATTGAAGAGCGGAAAGGCAAACTACGGATATTCTAAGAACACCAGGTAAGCATTCCGTTAGCTTGAAACTATTTGTCCACTAATAGTTACTTATTTGAGAGGGGCACCAGAAAGCCTAAACCTTACTTCTACTAGCCCACTCACTCACTTTGGGGTTAAAGAAGAGTTCGTCGCTAAATCAATTGCTAAATGACTTCCTTGCACTAGGAAGCGCAAGCCCCTCCGGGACCTTCCAATCCTTTCCCAGCGTCGCTAACGGAAACCTTGTCCTCCAATCCCCTTCCCTCCTAGTCCCTTCCTTCCTTCAAGTCCTCTCTTAAAGCATCAAAAGACGATTACCAGTGGTCTCAGCTAACTAACTACTTTCCTCTTTTCCTCAATCCTCTTCTGGGCATATTCTACTAGGGAAATTGGCTTCATTCCTCTCCTCTCCTCTCGATGGCGGCCTTATCAGTCGAGCACCTAAAGGTGATGGCGGCCTTAACAGTCGAGCCTGCTTACGCATTCAATTTACTTATTTGCCCCTCAAATAAGTCAAAAAATGGTCGAGCACCTCTTGGGTTTACTTATTGGGTGGGGGGGCTTTTGGTCGAGCCCCCTAAAGGGTCCTTACTAGTCGAGCGTGCTTACGCATCCTAAAGGTCCTCTTCAATTTACTTATTTGCCCCTCAAATAAGTCAAAAAATGGTCGAGCACCTAAAGGTCCTCTCCTCTCCTCTCGATGGCGGCCTTAACAGTCGAGCACCTAAAGGTGATGGCGGCCTTAACAGTCGAGCATGCTAACGCATTCAATTTACTTATTGGGTGGGGGGGCTATGGTCGAGCGCCTCCGGACCTTATGGTCGAGCCCCCTAAAGGGTGATGGCGGCCTCTCCCTTTTGGTCGAGCACCTAAAGGTCCTTATCAGTCGAGCCTGCTTACGCATTCAATTTACTTATTGGGTGGGGGGGCTTATGGTCGAGCACCTAAAGGTCCTTAACAGTCGAGCCTGCTTACGCATCCTTATGGTCGAGCGATAAATCCCTCACCATCGGAATGGTGAGCCCCTACCGGGCCTCTCCTTAACAGTCGAGCCCCTACCGGTCCTCTCCTCTCCCTTATGGTCGAGCCCCCTAAAGGGTGATGGCGGCCTTATCAGTCGAGCCTGCTTACGCATTCAATTTACTTATTGGGTGGGGGGGGCTTATGGTCGAGCACCTAAAGGTCCTTAACAGTCGAGCCTGCTTACGCATCCTTATGGTCGAGCGAGAAATCCCTCACCATCGGAATGGTGAGCCCCTACCGGGCCTCTCCTTAACAGTCGAGCCCCTACCGGTCCTCTCCTCTCCCTTATGGTCGAGCCCCCTAAAGGGTGATGGCGGCCTTATCAGTCGAGCCTGCTTACGCATTCAATTTACTTATTGGGTGGGGGGGCTTATGGTCGAGCACCTAAAGGTCCTTAACAGTCGAGCCTGCTGAAGCATTCAATTTACTTATTGGGTGGGGGGGCTATGGTCGAGCGCCTCCGGACCTTATGGTCGAGCCGATGGCGGCCTTATTAGTCGAGCGTGCTACGCACCCTGACGGACCTTATGGTCGAGCCCCTCCGGTCCTTGGCAGCAAAGCGAATCTGTCAGATTGTATACGTAATAATAAGTCACTAGCCCACTCCACGATAAAGCTAGCGCTATTGAAACAAGCAATAGTGTTAGATCGGTGTAAGGTCCCTGCCTGTAAGACTATCCTATGAATGTCACTCTCTGCCTAAATAGAATCTGGGTATAGCTGAATGCGCGGTCTAAGAGTCTGAAGGCACTGTGTCGAATAGAGCACGACGGTAAGAACAAGGCCAGCCAGCCTTCCACCACGCCTCCCTTCTCCAGGCCGGAGGAGGAAATTCTCTCTCTTGTATTTCTCTCTTGCCTAACCCTACTGAGGAATAGGTGCGTAGCTTAACCAAAGGAAAAGCTCTTCTATTGGATATTTTCTATGGCTTACTCTTTATGACTGGCTTTGACTGACTCCTGCCTTACTTGCCTTATTACTTGCTCTAGCCTGTCGATTTCTCTATCTTTCTCTGGCAAGGCTCTATCTTTCTATCGCAAGGACAATTCATGCAGTAGACGGAAAGCAAGTCGAGACCAATTGGTTTGGTTGGGGTTCAAGGTCCCGGAGGGGCTTGCGCTTCCTAGTGCAAGGAATGACGATGCGTTACATACGTTGATTCCATATTTGAGGATCATATGCAACAGACAGTGGATATATGAATCGTTCACCAAAAGCTGATCAAAAGCTAGAAACCTAAGAGATAGGGGCCAAATAGAGAAGAGAGCCATTAGGTCAGGGAGAGGGGATAGGTTGCTCCGCGACTATCAGAGAATCGCTCACCTTCGGTTGCTCCGCGACTACTCCACGCCTTACGAGTCACGCTACTGCCTTTCAGGTTCACCCTATCCCTTTTTTCCCTTCGCTCAGTGCCGGATTAACCAGTACGAGCACCAGATACACCAGGTCAAGATCCAGAGCCACCGGGTTCAGATCCATATCCATAACGAGACCCAGTTCCTTATGTTCGTGATGCTGGTAGAGATCCAGACCTTCGTGATCCAGATTATGATGTTCCAGATGATCGAGACCCAGCTTTTTCTCTTGTTGATCGAACATAAGCACTTATAGCACCAGCATAAGAACCAGAAGCAAAGGTGGAGCCTGTTGATTCAGTGGACCCATAAGGCAGCACCTGTTGAAGAATCAATTGATTGAATGGTATGGTATTATTAGTAGTCGTTGACCAATGAACAAACAGTTTGAAAGCGAGGTTGACCTGGAATCAGTAGATTCCGCAGCAGCTTAAGCAGTAGGTCCAGTTCCAGGTGCAATTGATCCGGAGCCAGTGAATGATCCAGTGGCTTATTCAGCAAGCAACAAAGGAAGGTAGCATATCCAAATCCAAGTTATGGGTGAACTACTCATTCGAAGAGAGAAAGAGTCACTTTATTGGACGCTCCACTTTAGAAGCGCTCTTTGAGGGGAATAAATCAAGGGCCAGGACCTTACGCGGAGCTCAGGCTTGAGGGAATCAAATGGGGATGCTTTCTAGCTCAGGTCAAATCAGGACATTTCCACACGACCAGCAGCAGAACCGGCACTATGGCTCCCCAGCAGCATATCAGCGTAAGAGTAACAAGGTTCCATTACATCTCTGAAGAACAAAAGAGTTAGTTCCTTCTGTTTGGCTGCTCATTCTGTATGAACAATGATCCGTTAGTGGGCGGTAGTTTTTTGTTGGTCTGGAAACGATTTCCCATTTCCTTCACCGGGGCTGTCGAAGTCCAAAGCGTGAAAGCCCCACTTCACTGAAACGAATTCCTCGCTTTGATAAGAAAGATCAGAGTCAGTCACCTTTTCTAATATAATATAATAAGAAGTCCCGTGCCAAGCCCGAAGGCAAAGGCACACAGAACGAATCCCGTCCTACCTTTTCTAAGAGGAGGTTGGATGACTAGACACCATTCCCTTCCTAATGAGATATTGAGCTTGACTTGAGCATTTCATTGACCGCCTATCCGGAGTTATCAAATCTCTTTCTCCCGGGCCTACGAGAGACAAGGCAACGCATGACACTAAACAACCAAACTAAGATCCGCTTTCACATCCTATTCATATCAAAAATTCCTATACTTGACGGGTGAGCAAACCACCTATCTTGATTTCCCTACGGAACTGAATTCCAGGGCCTTGACTTTCACTCCTTTCCTACTTGAGATAGATCTTATCCTTACTTGACTGCCAATCCGCTTGAACACTGAACTGACTTACTCAACTACTTCCCCGCTCTCCCCTTTCTCCGTTCTGTAGAAATGGAATCTCAGGTTGAACTGAACTTATTCAATGGATTGTGGGTCAGTCAAGTAACGAGGAATGCCAGTAGGAGTTTCCGTCCCTGCTGTCCGTAGTGAACGTGAACCTTGAAAGCAGTCTAGGAGCGAATTCGGTAGGAGCTGCTTGCCCAGTCAGAAAGCTAGGCTCCGTCGAAGGAGAAAGATCGAATCTCAGGCCAATAAGCTACGAAACGAATTAGACAATGGGTGATGCAATTGCGAATCCTTCTCAATAGAAATTATATATGAATTGGTCCGGTCAAGTAAAGAAATGAAATGCTCCAGTCAAGCGGGAAAGGGAATGCTTTAGTTAAGGAAAGCTTCTACGCCCGAAAAGCATTCTTCATCGACAGTGGAGTGGGCACGAGTCTAGTCAGCGAAGGAGAAGGGGAGGAACGCGACAAAGCAGATCTGGACTTGAGTTCAGAAGTTCCGTCGATGTAGGCGGCGAAGAGCAAGAAAGAAGACACATTTATAATCAAATACGTAATTAGAAAGGTGAAGCCGCTAAAGTAAAGGGGTGTGAAAAGGAATGAGAGATGTTAGGCGGGGCGAGAAAGAGTCTCAAGATAGATTTTCCATCGATGAGTCAAGCTCAAGATCTCATTAAGGGGGTGCTCCCGTGCCTTCCTCAGGGAAGGGGCGATATACTGATCTATTGGGGAATGAATAGTCCACTTCTTCTTTTTGCTTTTAGGCCGGTTGAAGTCCAATCCGTCTGAGTAGCTCACGTCAGGAATTGTTCTAGTTAGCAAGCTAGTAATTGAATAAGCAAGGCTCAAGGCAAATAAAGAAAAGAAGTTCCAATTCCTCTTCTCAAAGCGAGCAAGGGCTTGCACGGTAAGAAAGATAGGTTTAGTCAAGCCGAGAAAGAGTCTCAAGTACGGTTTCGGAAAGCGGAGAAAGAAAATCTCCATTTCTACAGCAAGGAGAGAATAAGCCCTGATCTTCCATTTCATAAGAAAGGATCAATGCAAGTCGTAGTTCCGTAACTCAATGAAAGTCGTAGTTCGTTCCATAAGCATTGGAGTCGTGCCTGAATCCTTTGAAAAGCTTCTATCCGACAGGAGAAAGATTGTGTTCTAGCTGGCTTCTATCCGACAGTACCCGCCTGTGGTCTACTCAAAGGTTGCCCGAGGATAGTTAGATTGATTCAAAGCTTGCAAGGGACTAAAGATCTATTTCAGAAGGTAATGGGATAGGCCAGGCGTAAATACAGAATGAGAATATCCGGAAGTGGGGGTTGAACAGATGGGTCAGATGGCATTGAAAGAGGATGGGCTTTCTACTTTCTCGAAGGCTCGGGAGCAATTGAATATTCATGTGCTCAAGAAGCAGTCTTTTAGGCCCAGGTAGCTTGCTTGGAATCTCAGTCAAGCATATTCGCAATCCTTGGGCAAAGAGGTAGTTGACTACTCGACCAGACCGTCAAATGGGGCTTATATACGCAACCCACCTTCTCATCTCTCATTCCTTTTCTGACCTACGGCACTGAACGTCAACCCCTCTGATAGAAAGTCAATGAGCGCGGTGCAACAAAGCTTCTAGTTTCGGTATCTCTCCCGTGGGTATACCCTTCAATAGTGAGTATCTCTCTCGTGAAGTAAGAATATCCCGTGAAGTAATAATTTCTAATATGAGCTGAATCCACTACTGGAAAGGCAGGAGGGCGAAGACGAAGTAGGGTTGAGTCTCAGGAAGCGTTTAGGCCGGGTTCGAAGCATTCTTCAAAGACAGGTACAGTAGCAACTTCAGTATCAGGGGAATAAAATGGATAATCAAACTGCTAAGGTGAGTTTACTCTCCCTTTAGAAGATGGAAGTTTACTTACAAAGAAAAAGGTAAGCGTTGGTATAATATTTTTCAGTCTCAGTTCTTTCTTTAGTCAGGGAATTAGCTTGTTGCTCAAGGGAAGGATCTATGTAATAAGAGTTTAATAAGGTGCGAAGCCGCTTGTCCCTCCGGGGGCAAGGACCGGTAGGGGCTTGCTTGACGTTAGGAAAGCAAGGACCCGGAGGGGCTTGCGCTTCCTAGTGCAAGGATTCTTCTAAGCGCTGGAGTCCGAAGGGTCCGAAGGAGTGGTATCAAGCCTGCTCGTAGCTCACCCGTAACCCGTAAAGTAGGCAATCTGTCATATTGTTGAGGAGCCTGTTACCCCATCCGAAGAGGAGAATCTCTAATAAGCTTTCTTCGAAGCCCAAGTGAAAAGACAGCTCGCTCAGTCGAACCGAACTTCGAATCCAATAAATCCAATGTATCATAGAAGGATAAGCTGTGAGCTAGGGTAATATTCCATATTAGAACGGGTTATAGGTTCAGCAAGGACAGGTTAGAATGGTAATATAGATAGGTAGTTTGCTCACGAGCTGCAATCAATAGAAAGGGATCCACCCGCGCAATAGAAGAGGATCGGATCCACCTGAAGTAGTCAAGTCCCAATCAATGGAAGAAGTGGACTCTCTCCGACCTGCGAGCCATGAAACAGAATCGATTGAATACGTGGAGTTCAGAAGTGGAAATCAATTAGTGGCATGAGAAGAAGTAGGGACGGGACTGAGGGAAGTCATTCCAGGCAAGAGAGCCGGAAATCCTCCCGGTAGAAGCGAATAGACAGAAGTAGGAAATAAATTAGGAAAATATCTTAAGAAAGATCAGAAGGCGAGATAGCAGTGTTCATTCAGGCAGGGGTTTCTACGAAAGACCCGATTGCTGACTCTTCTAGTGTTCACCACGGGGATTTCACAGAAGGGGAAGAGGAGATGAAGATTGGGGTTCACCAGGCAAGAACGAGAGGTCCGTAGTGTGACAGGCTAGGTACGCCGCTCACCTGTATCAGTTATGGGGGTAGAAACTGAAAGATTAGAAAAGGGATTAGACGCAGAAGAAGAATCTTATGCTGGGCACGGTCCTATTGATGTTGATTCAATTGAAAAGCCCCAATATAGTTATAAAACAAACTCCTCCCCAGGAAGACGAAGGTGGGTTCAGGAGTGAAAGGTAAGCGAAGCGTACATGAAATATCGTCAAAATGGCATAACTATCTCTTTCTCTTTACTAGGAGCTGCTTGCCCAGTCAGAAAGCTAGGATCACAGTCTCTGTCCACTCTAAGGAAGCCCCGTCTCAGGCGAAGGTTGCTCCGTATTCTCTTCTTTCATAGAGCCTCTCTCCGTGGAGGAATGAATGAAGGTAACTAAGCGCAAGGAATGAATGAGCTCATCTCGTTAAGAATGAGGAGCGAATGATCAAATCAAGTTCCAATCTCAGTCTAAGTTACCCAAGATCCAGTCAATATAGGAGGAATTTCTAAGATAGGTACGTTGTCAGCGAGGGTAATATTGAATATTATCTTACTTGAAATAGGCGATCAATTCCATGTGAAATGAAAGGGGCAAGCCCCGGCTCAGTCGTCGAAGGGATAATGTAATTATGTTCTTTTATCCCCTGTTCTAGGCGCAATTCGTGGGCAAAGGCGTAGAGCTCAACAAAGACAGTCTCGGCTCAAAAGAAAGTAAGAGCCAAAAAAGAATATTGAATATGAGTAGGAAGAAGTGGTGAAAGGCATCATCCGCAGGCAAGGCAGAGGCGAGCACGAGGAGATGTAGATCGGAATAAGTAATCCACCATCGTAATCGTACCGTACAGTTTCGGAAAGGAATAGGCTTTCTACTAGCTATATTGATAGAAGAGGTAGTGAATCTTACCTGTAGTTAGGCGAGAAAGCAATATACACGACCATCTGGAGCAACCTTCTCTCCCGCTTGATAGCAGTCTGTCGGTCTCAGTCCGGTAGACCGTATTGTTGTTCTTCGGTGCAAGTTCCTCGTCTCTTTGGTTAGTCCCGCGAAGTAGAGAAGTAGGGAGCGGGTCAGATGGGTAAAGCATGGGCAGCTCAGCTCGCTTTGTTCATCTTTTAGGGGTTTCCCCTTCACTCTCAGTCAAAGTTGTTTCGGTCGGTGAGCCCCGTGGAATAAGGCCTTTATTAAGGGAAGTTGACTTGTCCAATCTAAGCTAAGGCCCGTGAGCCTAATCAGTCAAGTCAACCATACCGGTGAAAATGGAGATGGAAAGAACCTCAACAGGGTTAACTTCGAGTTAAGATTTAGCCGTTGCAGGAACTGTTCTAGTGGTTCAAGCAGGGTCCGAAGATGAAAAGTGAGTCAAGTTCAACATAGTACGTAAGTCGCCCACCTATATCCGTCCCAATGCTTTCTCTTTATGGTAGTCAAGGAGCAGCCAAGGGAAGGTACTCGAGGTAGAAATCAGAAGACGAGGGTAGGGAAGCCAAGTCTTTTCTTTATTTCCGCTTCAGTGTGCCGTTCAGTGCCGTAGGTTAATGAAATGCGAAAAGGAAAGGGAATCCAAGGCGCCCAGTCTCCTGCGAGAAAGCGGCTTAACACTCCTCGATAAGGCTCATCCTCTTCGAGAATGCCCGAATCGTGAGACGGTGGTAGAAGGCTATACAATATGTGACCTTCTTCACCAGGATAAGACAGCGAGAGTAAGATGCCTCTTTATTGCTATGCCCTCAAGATCAAATAGTTTGGAAAAAGCTTTGAATGCCCTTCCTTGCACTAGGAAGCGCAAGCCCCTCCGGGACCTTCTTCGGCCTAAACCGAGATGGTGCAGAATGACTACTTGTGAAGTACCATGGAATTGGGGGGCATGGCACTCAAACAAACTATTCAAGACCGGATCAGCAAAGGAAACATAGATGTTGAGAACGATGAGGCATCTACGAGCGAACAAGTAGCTGGAATAGGGGTAAAAGAAAGAAGTTGACTGTTTGCAGCATGGGCTATAAGGGCTGCTCGTGGCCTTTTCACTCACCTCTAACCAGGATGAACCATTGATCATAGCGGGGTAGATACAATGGCGGTATCAGATCGGCCGTTGGTGATGCGCACGCAGGAAGAGGATGTAGTGCTGATCCTTGTGTTCAGTAACATCCAATCCACTACGGGAAACCTATACTATAAGTCGTCAGGGGTTTGTAGATTTAGGGAAAGGAGGCGAGGGAAGGTCGCAGATCAAAGAGTGCCTTCTGTTCTGGCTCGTCAGTGTTGAAGGTCAGTTTCCTACCTTTACTATTGGGGGGATGAGACTTTCTTTCTGATCCTAGAACACGCTTCTTTGCTAAAGATGCGGATTCCGGACCGTAGTACATACTCTCAGCGGCTAGAAGAGAGCTTTCACTGGCTTTTGTTACTATACAGAGAAATTGCCATTGAGAGCGAACTAACAACACGAGGTGGTTCACCTGCTCGTTAGAGGGGGTTCAGCTACTGACCGATAGGTCAGGGGTTTAGCTACTGGCTTGTTTAAGCCAGGGGAGAAGCGAAGAGAGCTTGTTAGAGTCCACAAGGTACAGTTACGACTGGGAGATAGCAAGACTCACTGAAGAGTTTCAACTCAGGATTGAGTTTAGCTAAGTGGCCTGTAGACTAGATATAGTCAACCTCACCCTAATTTCACATCTGCTTGAACTCCCGATCTACTTTTATTAAACAAAAAAACTTATCGAGCAGGATTAGAAGATTAGTATATGAATTCCCTGGTTACTTTCTTTCCAAACCCCCGCATGAGCAAGCCAAGCTACTCATACCAAGCAGAGAAAACTAAGGGCAAAGTTCGAGCTAGAACTAATGGATTAGCATTAATAGTCAGTTCCCGGGTCTTTCCTATGCTTGCTGGCTAAACAGAGTTGCCTTTCACACGTGCACTGAAACCAGAGTCTGCTACTCACCTTAGGCAAAACCCGGAGTCTCTTGCTTGAACCTCATTCTCCTATCTTAAATAAGGCCTTTAGGTGGCATAAAAGCCTTGGAACGGCTGCCGCGCCTGATTCGACTCACCATTATTAGGCCTTCTTTGTCTTCTCAAAAATGACCCTACTTCCTTAATCCAAATAGCCATAGGAGAAGCTGAGCTAGCTAACCTAAGCTAAAGTTCTCAAACAAGAGTTCCATTCCCCTTACTCGTATTGCAGGCAAATCCCGTTACTAGTAGTTCTGGTTAGCCCACTTGCCCGAGCACACTCCCAACTAACTTGTAGATGCGCCAATCCAGCCTTCCCCCACGAGAACAGAAAAACCAACAGACCACGAACACCAGCACGCATGAAAACAGCCCTTTTCAGTGTTGTCGGAATAGGACCTGTTGGTGGTTTAAAGGGCATTACATAAGGATATGGAATAAAGAGTACGACTTTGGTTCTAGAGATAGCTTAGTTCTATTTTCACTAAGCCAAATCTCGAGTGGCTAACTATTAAAGAAAATGAAGTCTCACCCCTTCTATTATATTAAGGGGTACGAAAGATAGCCAACAAGACACCCAATGAGCTAGGACTAGGGAGGGATTCTTCTCTAGAAATGATTTGACTCTTATCTTATATAGAATCGCCTTTCGCCTTTGGCCTGGTCAAAGCAAAAAAGAGAGGAAAAAGGCAATTCCTTCTCTTCTGTTGTCACAAGAAGGGACTAGGTTCCTAGCCAAGCCAGGGAATCTACGATCGATTGTCAATATCCCACTACGGGGTAAGAAGCAAGGAAGGAGTGCCACTTAGTTCAATTCTTTTTTTAGTTCAATCACCCCAAATCCTTTTCTTTCGAAATAGCCAAGCCAGTAAGTAGAAGGGCAAGGTGACCACAGGGAAAGAAAGGCATTACCAGAAGGAAAGTAGTCCAACTCAATGTCTTACGCATCAGTGGCATTTGAATGAAAGCAGTAAGTCAGTGGCCAAGAATCATCGATTTTGGAGTGACCGGCTCAAGGCAGCTCATGGGAATTTATTGAAGTAAGAACGATCCCCAGTGTCATCCTCTTCGTCTTCCCGAAAGGAAGCGAGTGACGAGAGGGTAGCAAAGAGAGGACCACTCTTTAGTAAGATAGCAGCCAGTGAAAGAGTAGAACTTCTTCTCTCCATTCAGAGAGAGTAGAGCCCATTCCTTCATATGCTTACAGTAGTATAAGGAGTCCGTTCGTGCCTTCCCCCGGAAGTCACTTCACTCATGTATGTATAGTGCATACGAGAACTCTTATAAGTGTTGGTTATAGTTATTATCTCTAGTTGAGTTAACTGAGTGGTCTTCAGCCCACTAGTAGTAGGGACTTTTTTCACCTTGACTTAAGGCAAGCCTATTATATTAGAGTCAGTATAAGTAAGGTAAGGTACGCCCTCCCTTTTCTATTAGGGAAGCTAATCACTTTTCCATCGTCTGGCATTGGCTTAGTTCATTCTCCACGCGCCTTACGCGACATTCACAAGCTAGCCCTACTTATGATTATGATGGGGTAACTAACCTATCAAATGGTCTTTCTATTGTATGGGCGAATTCTCTTAAGGAAAGCTTTCTGGCTCTCGTGTGAGCTAAAATACTCAGAGAGAGACCCGGTAGATGTGTGCATCAGTACAAGGCTAGAAAGCGAAAGAGATAGGGGATTACCCGGCTTGTTCTTAGATAGGGCAAGTGCTCTAAGAGGGAAGCTAAGGAAAAGGAGTAAGCCCTATTCACAGCGTCTGCTCTGCCTCTATCATCTACGTCAATTTGTGATTCCCAGCCAAGGAGGCGCGAAGGTTTCTTTTATCGGCCGATTCCCCTTTCGTCATAAGGCGTAGGGCTCTCTTGGAAAGTCATCCGATCCTGCACTACCTTTCCTTAGCCTAGGAATGCACTTTCTCCAGAACCTGAAAGGCACAATATAGACTATTAGCCACAAGTGGGAGTCTTCTATCAGTTTAGTACTCTCCGTTCTCGCTTTCTTCAACAGTAAGGACTTACACCATCCGGGGACCGGCTTAGGCTTTCGCGAAAGCACCTTTGGGCGGAGGCTTCTCATCAACTTACTCTTACTGAAGATTAAGAAAGAGATAGAAAGAACTCTTCTAAAGCACTGACTTCTTCCCTTTCCCTACGCTCGTGCCTTCCCCAGAAAGCTCAGATGCGAAGAAGGGACCATAGCCCTAGTTCGGGTTCGGTGCGATAGGATGAAGAAACCCGAAAGCATTGATTGCTCCTCTTTCCTTTCTTTCTAATCCGAATCCAAATCCATGTCGCCCTCCCTAACCCTAGTTACTTTCATATCATACCTGGAAAGAGTCAACGTCAAGCCAGAGCTAGTCTAAGAGCTAGCGATTCTCACCCTAGGGTTAGGTATCATAATAGAGTCAAGTAGGACAGAACGATTAGCTTAGCAGTGAACAAGAATCATTCAATCAGCTCCAGAGCTGGGAGTTCTCCTTCTTCTTTTGCTATTTCAAATAGGAGGTCTTATGAATCGAATGAAGAAGAAATTCACTTAGATAGAGATAGAGGCAAGGCAGAATAAGCGATGTTGGAGGCAGGGCTCCTAGAAGAGAAGCTCATACCCGTCGAAAGGGAAATGATCCTTAGGTAAGAAAGGCCCCTCTCTTCACTAAGCTAAGCCGGAAAGAGAGAGAGAGTTAGATCCGAGCATAGCCATAGATGTGGAACTCTTTCGAAATAGGTAGGAATTATTCGCTAAAAAAAGAGGACAGGTGCGCAGCGGTTCGGAATCGTAGCAAGTGACATCTTCAATCAAGAAAGACCTGGCTTAAGGGAAGATAGTTCCTTCACTTCCGGGCTTAAAGAAGCGAGTGACTCTCGCGGGTATCTATCAACATATAGAGATGTCGCCCCTGTCGCTGCACTTGGAGGCCTTATCACTGTTGGTGCTTTTCATAGCGTAGTAGAGTAGCCAAGGGCGTAAGCTAAATTCTACTCCTTTTCTCTGGGGTTCGGAAGAAGAGAATCTTTTGCCCTTCGACTCCGATATTCTCTTATATTATAGAACGGCAATATCCCCTGCTGCTGCCGTTGAAGGAATAAGGGCTACTATTGATGAAAATGCTATATAAGAAGTTCTTGTCTCTTTCCCGCAAACTGATTGACCGAGTTTGAAAGAAGGACCTGTTGGTGGTTTAGTTTTAGTAAGGTCATTAGGAGATTAGGACTAAGGGCATTCTCTGGAAGAAAGACCGTAGAGTGGCAGTTGAACCAGAAGTTGATGGAGCAGCCGTTGAAGCCGATGATCTAGTAGAGTCAGTCGATGGAGCTGTTGATGCCGATTCAGCAGTAGATCCGATCCATTAGTAGCAGAGACAGAGTCAGCAGAGCCAGCACTAGCAGCAGTAGATTAAGAACCTGCCTGAGAGAGGGGAGAACCACCTGACTGGATAGAGAATAGTGCCCGAGTGTAAATGGTAGGATAGGGTAGGGTAGGGTAGAGTAGGCGTGGAGAGCTTTGAGCGTTAGGCTCGAATCATCGATCGTACCATAATATTGTATAATATCGTATACAAAGATATATCTCATTATATATGTAATTACGCTTTAGCAGAGAATGTTGCTATGGGCATATGTTGCATCGCTTTCTGGATTTATTCCTCTCAAATAGGATCTATCTTTCTTTCCCTCAAAAGCAGAGCTTACAAGGCAGCTGCTATGGGCATATGTTGCATCGCTATCGAAGAATTGAGAAAAGAATTGATTAGTTTGTTAAGCGGGCTCGACCAAAGGACCGGAGGTACTCACTATTCATATGGTGAGGGATTAGCCAGTTAGTCAAAGTTATATAGAGATAGTCAAATAAGAATTCCAGTAACTAAACAAAATGACCATGAGTCAAACCCTACCTATATGAGTTAGAAATAGAAGACTTCTTTTATTTCCCCTGCCTTCTTCTAGAGCTGGAAAGAGAATCCTGTCAGTAGCATATGAGCTTCTACCTTCTACCTTTCCTTATAGTACTGGCGGCTTTCCTCTCCTCTTCAATTGACTTATTTGCCCCTCAAATAAGTCAAAAAATGGTCGAGCACCTAAAGGTGATGGCGGCCTTATCAGTCGAGCCTGCTTGCGCATCCTTATCAGTCGAGCCCCCTAAAGGGTCCTTATCAGTCGAGCCTGCTTGCGCATCCTTTCCCGTTGGTCAAGCCTGCTTACGCATCCTTCTCCTTTCCCGGGTGGATGAAATAAACCTTCTTATCCCCTCTCCTAGCGTTCCAACAAGCATGACGCTGTCTTCCTACTTATTCCTCGCACACATCCCAGCCCCGGTCTTGGTTCCAGGCTCTTCCTACTTCCTTTTCGCACATCCCACAGAAGCATCTGAGCCGGTAACAGATAGAGATGCAGTCGATCCAGTTCTTTCTCATGTTCTCCTTTACCTAGTCAATCGAGCTGGCCGAGCGAACCCATAACCACCTGCGGAGGCGTGGGTAGCAGATCCGGATCCCATTCCGTGTCCATGATCGGTTTATGCAAATCCACCCGTTCGAGGGCCGTTGCTAAAAGCATACCTTCCATATTGAGAATACGTAGCATCCTTTCCATATAAAGACCTAGAGCCAGATGTTGACCGTTCCCAGTGATGGGGGCAGCGGGAGGGAAGAAAGGAAGAACAGGAAGAAAGCGAGTGTAAGCTAGCTTCTTATCTTAATGAAATCCAGAAAAGAAGCAAGGGGAGTTGGGCAGGTCGCAAGAAGCCGCTGGTCGAAGGTGTGGACCAATCGCAATGGATAACCATCTTGCCCCCTTCCAATGGATGACTGAAAGCTCTGTCATGCGTCTAGTCAGGCTGCCAAGCGAGGGAATACGACTGCAAACGAGGGAGACTACTTTGATAAGGGATACCAGCAGGCAGAAGGAAGTAGGGAAGGAAGCGTTAGCGATCGATCCAGAAGCCATAGAGTGAGAGTTATAGTTCTGATCCTCCCTCCCGATCCATAAGCAAAGGAAAAAAAGCATACCGCTTTATTCAATCCAGAAAGAAGCCTATGGGGGCGAGCTCCGTCAGGCTCCACTCGAACTTAAAGCCTGCGAAGCTTATGACTTACAACTGTAGCCGCCATGAGCTGCGGGAGTGATTCTATAGTATGCATTATGATAAAGATAGTCCTCTCCCTAGCGGTCGAGCCTGCTTGCGCATCCTCAGGGAGGCAGCCTACTTGAGGACTCTAAGCAAGGCAGTTCGGATCCGGTAGGCAAGGAAGGGAATAAATAGAGTCTAATAGCTCATTCATGCTCGCAAGCAAGAAGTAAGCTCCTTAATTCCCGCAACCAAGCAAGAGGGCAGCTTATTGCACTCACCTGATCTATCTTATAAGAAAGATAAGCACAATCTCTCTGGTTAAGAAAGGAGAGAGAAGCAAGAAAGACGCTATCACTTAAATGAAAGAAAGCAAGCAATAAGACTGTAAGCTCATTCCAAGCGTCTGGTTCTGCTCCTGTAATAAAGATCGGTTAATTCATTCCAAATTCACTGATAAGGCCGTGCGTAAGCATGGCTCGACCACCGGGAGAGGACCTCTTATTGGCTTCCAGGGCTTTAGGTTCTAGCTCTTATAGCTAGGCTTGTTTCTGTGAGTGAGTTTGGAAAGCAAGGTAGGGTAAAGGGTTGATGCTTTCCTTGTCTACGAAGGTGTTCCTGGTTATGGGTATGAAGGATAGAAGGTCTGATGAGGATAGGCATGTTATACCTCCCATCTCATAGAGATAAACCAATATAATGATTAGATGGATTTTCGGATTAATACCATACCAAATGAGGAGGGGAAAGTGATTCATCTCTAATTCTAGATGCATATGAACCTTTTCTTTACAGGTGAGAAATAACGTAATGAATATAGGAGTATAGATAGCCCCTGAGTTCGAAGGCAGGCTCTCCCCTCCTTGGTAATGCAAGCAAGCTCAGGCTTCTCGGTCAATACCCGCCCGAGCAAGCAAAGATACGGGGTATTCGGCCCCTTCCTTCGTATGCAAGGTGGTGCATTCATAGAGAGAAAGTCGTCTATCCCGGTCTGATACTTTTCGGAAGGAAAGAAACAAGCCTTTCCCGTAGCATAGCCATAGAGAGATATAAGGAAGAAACCTTCTATTCGAATAACGAACGACAGCCTATATGTATGGTGGTTCCACCCTTCCTTTTAGAATGAGGGGCCCACCTTACTGACAGACAGCCTCCCACCAAACTACGAACGGGAAAAGGGAGGGAGAGGTTCAATCTGAACTCGGGAAAGACGGCATCGTAGTAAAAAGACCAGAACGAAGCTTTTTAGAACAACGAGGCTATAGTGGACCGGAGAATAACAGGGCAGAAGCTACCGATGCATGCATCGAACAGGGATGCAGCAGCTCCGTGAATCACTCATCCTAACGGTTCTCCCATTGGCATTGGCGGATTCTGCCCTATTATTCGTAGGCAAACCGTTTCAGCTCGATCTTATCCTTCCTATCACGACCCGTTGACCTTTAGCACCCGTCCGTGATAGGTAGGTGGCATCAGCATAATGACCCGGACGGCGAACGAGATCTCGAACTAAACTCTCGGGATTAAGCAAAGTGGAGGTCAAGATCAAGAGATCAAGCGGCTGGCTGTTCAATCTGGGTTCATTCTGTAGGTGAATAAAGCAATCCATCATGTGAATTTCTATAGTGATGTAAACAGCAAACCGGGAAATGAAATTCACAATTCACTAGGTGTGTTAATGTCTCCAAATCAACCTCATTCTGTAGCAGTTGAAGCCTTCTTAAATGACTGGTTTAAGTGACTATGGAAAAGACTATGAATTATACAGGCTAGTGGCTGCTGCATTTATAGTCCTCCGTCGTAAGGTTGTGTTCTTTCTTCGTCTCACCCTCGGGGATATCTAGCTACGTGAGCTACCACGCATGTGGACTACTGACCCAATGACCCAAAATGAGGTCTGCAGTGTGGTTGTTTCACTTTGGTTTTTCCATACCTGTACTTACCTTTACTTTCCTCCTGCTTCCCCTCATGGAGGTAGTAATTCAATGCATTATTCATCCAATGCATTCTTGAGTTTCATAGGGGATAAATGGCTCATGCTAGTGACCTTGCGCGCAAAATGGGAGGCCTATAAATCAAATATGACCGAGATCAGCAAGAAATGGTAGCTGCGCCTGACCGGTGGAACCATGTTTGGCCACTACACCCCTATCGAATACGAGTCAAATCGGTATAAAGTGTAAGGTGAAAGTGACGGAATGGGACACTTCTTAACATTGCTTAAATCGGTGAGAAACGGTAGCTGCGCCTGACGTGGGGACATAAAGATTCTGGTATGTTCCGCTGGACGTTGATTGAGAAATTCCCATACAACTCTTTTTTTGCAATGGATCAACTTAAACTGAATCAACAAGCTCATTTGTATAAACAAGGAAGATATTAGGTTAGCCTGGTGGAGGGTGCTATTGGTAGGGAGTGTGCTACGGAATGCTACTGCTGGCTGGTAGGTACGCGTGCTGGTCGTGCTATCGTAGGTCAGTTTGATACAGAACAGAATTGAAATGAGTATTAGATATAATGAATGTGAGCTTGCTTGCCTCACCGGTAAAAGGAAGCACCTTTACAATCATTATATGATATGATTGATGAGAACGAGCAACATTACTTGACAATAGAATTTCACTATTTCCTAATTCTTTCTTTGGCAAGCAAGCCTTTGAACTCAGAACCCGAGCCCGTAAAAGAAAGCAAGGTGAGGTGGAAATCCCCTGAGTTAGACCGCTACCTCACCCCCATATTAAGTATGCTTGTTGTTCCATTACGGAAAGGAGAGTCAAGTTTGCCTTGTGGACCGGGAAGGAATGCAGTTGAAAAGCTTCCCTTAGGAACTCAAGGTCATTATATGGTCCTTCCTTCAGAACATGTAGGGCAGAGACCGATCAAAGACTTAGCCCTTAGACATTGACAGATACCAAACATAGCAAATACTATTAGATCTTTTTCTCTTCACTACAAGCAGATACGCCCACAAGGAGATAAGGAAAGAATAGTAATCCAGTAGACAAAAAAATAGAAATCAACGATAACACCAGCTTGTACTCTGACCTTACCATCTTCTACACACGCCTTACCCACTACTATTGACTATTTGCACCCTTACCCCGAATAGACGAATAAACACATAAGACCAGGAATAACAACATACTCAAACTGTCAATTCACAATTCTTTTTATTAGACACCATGTATCACACAAATTATCCCTAAGGCACGCAGAGACAAATCAGGTCCAAATACGACGCAAAATGGTTACATTTACAGGCCCGATCTTGCTGCGGGCTTATCCTACCCTTTGATTTGAACGGGATCCCGCTGCATACACGCCGAGGGAAAACCTCTGATGCGGTACCACTTACTCACTCACTGATGCGGTACCACTTACTCATGAGGCCGGACGAAAGTGCGGTATGTCACTGCCCATGATTTCTTCTCTTTGATAGACATTTGATAGACAACCGAGGACCGGCAGGGGCTCGACCATAAGGGAGAGGAAATAAAAAGAAAGCCTCAGCACCAGAGGAAGTTCAGTCATTAGATACTTTAGCTCGACCCAAGCAACCGCGTGCAAGGTTTTCATTATCAACCGTCAACAAAACCCACCAACAAAAAGCACCATGGAAGAAGGCAAGAGATGAACAACTAGATACAAGATACGAACAAATACCCTATGATTACTAGCTTCGATAGCTTTATGATAGCCTACCATAACTACTACCTTTTAGAAATAGCGGATAAGAGGTGCGCAAGCAGGCTCTCAATATAGGGAGAGGAGGCGGAGGTTTGAGCGCTCTTCCCTCTTTCTATATGGTTCCGGATTCTATGCAGCCATTCTTATCGTTCTTTAGTTGGTTCACCACTCACTAGCTATGGATAATGACATATATAATAGCAGCATTTTCTGCTAAAGCGTAATGACTCAATTTGAAATGCATAATGACATATATAATATATGCTTTGAATCTCCCTCATTCATCAGAGTGGGATGGACAAGATCTCTTCGATATTCGCTATTGATGGATTCCCCCCAAGCCTGACCCACCTCCGGACTATTTGTGGGGTTTAAGAAATGCTCAAAGTCAAGGTCATAGAGCCAAGCCAGTCTAAAAGGATTAGTATGGAAAGAAATCAAGACGGATATCGAGAAAGAAGATCTCGGGTCTCCATGCGCGTTCGGCTTTCGAGGATGCGTAAGCAGGCTCGACTGATAAGGACCCTTTAGGGGGCTCGACTGATAAGGACCTTTAGGTGCTCGACCATTTTTTGACTTATTTGAGGGGCAAATAAGTAAATTGAAGAGGAGAGGAGAGGAAAGATCAAAAAGATGAAAGAAAGACATTGACTCCTGGTATCAAGTACCAGCATCTATTTCTTCTTGATAGTCGGTTCTATGGAAACACACTACCTTACGGGACACTTTAAGAGTTACAAATGACAAAGGTGCCGTAAGGCCGCTTGACCGTAAGGGAAAGGAAAAGTGAAACATTGATTGATGGGTAACATCTCACTACTTGTCTGTTGTCAACTTGGAATGGGGGTGATTTGAAGTGCATACCCGTGAGCATAAATGAGTAAAGACTCTTAGCTTAAGAGTATGCTTAAGAGTATTCCCTCTGGTGTAGACAGTATCGAGTGAAAGCCGTAAGTGAAAGCCGAAAATCCCGGAGGCCAAACACGGTGATGACCCGTCTTCCGATGAGTCCGAAGACTTGGCACGTACCGTCTCATCAGAAGTGTCAAGAACACGTCTTTGTAACCAACGAAGACGAAATATCCCCTAAAGAAGCCATAGCCAAACTCAACAAAAGTATCGAGGAAAGGCTAGATAAGATGATGAAGATTAAAGAAGCTATGCGAGCTATTATTTGCTCAAAAGACAAGGCAGAACAAGGTCCGGAGGGTCTTGCGCTTCCTAGTGCAAGGAGATACGCCAATCTGAAGATGATCAAGTAGCTTTACTAATAGGGCGGAGGGATCTTCAACAGACTCTCTCTCAGTTGAATGAAGAAAGTAAAATGCAGCAAAAAGGGATTGTCGCGCCATACCCCTTTACATGGAAACAGTGGCCTTTCCTCCCAAGTTCAAACAACCCAACCTGCAGTCTTTTGACGGGAGAGGGTCCCCTAGGCAGCATATTTGTCATTTTAAGGCATTGACTGGGGGCATTGCCGGAAACGACGCTTTGATGATACGTCTTTTCGTAAGCACCCTCCGCGAGACTGCATTCGATTGGTATGCCAGGTTGCCTGCTGGAACCATAAATTCGTGGGCGGATGAGTCAACTCCGCTTCCTTACGCATTTTTTCGATAAGGACGATAAATCCACCACTGCCCAGCTGTGTGCCACTAAGCAAGCGCACAATGATTCAGTCGATTCCTTTATGAAAAGATGGAGAGCGTTGGCAGTCAAATGCCCAGAGCCACACTCCCACGAGAGTCTAACTGACATGTGTCGAATGAATTTGAACTCTAAGCCACGCCTGAAGCTGGTGGGCTTGAAGCTTAAAACACTGGGAGAGCTCTTAGCCGTTGCCACGGAAACAGAGGCTGCCCTCAAAGATCATGAAAAAGAGAAGGGTGGTCTACGATCAGAAGAGGCGAGTCTTCGAAGTCTCGTAAGGGGCTTTTGCGTGTTGTCAATTTGATCTTTCCGGTATTTCTCGGTATAATGAAAGATATCTTAGGGCTAGGACTGCCCTTTCACTTCCTTACCTCCTTGGTAATAACTTACAGTAAGGAAATAAAGCCACAGCCAACTTCCAAAAGAAGAGATCTACGACCAACCTTCAAGTAAGAACAAAAATTCCAATCAAATAGGAAGTAGTGCATATAAGAAGGGAGACTACCTAACAGTGAATGAAGGAGTTACCAGTCGGGCTCCCCTCATCCGGTGAGGCAGGGGGATCCCTTACGCTCATAAGTTCAATAAGAAACTAAATTACAATCTCATTTCTTGCTTTCACTAAATAGTACTTACTTGACTTCATTCTACAGCGGCGCAACCCATTGATTGAATTTCCATTCCAACCCACGACATTGATTTGATTTTCAACCCATGAGTCAAAGAGTCAAGGATTTACAACCACGCCTAGTTCCCTTAATTCCGAGCCTGACGTTAGGAGAACTGATTCCAAGGCGGCGGCCGTTAGCTTTAAATAGTTCTGTTCCAAGCGAGCGAGATTTCAATAGGCTTAGCCAGGTCCAACTAAGCGGAGAAGCCAAGGGGAAAGGGTGATTCACCAACAAAACCGGCTTTCTTCACCTGATTCTTCCTCCGATGAAGCAGTCGAGAAGTCAATGGAAAAGGTACCATACCCGCGGGGGATATCTCAATCGAAGTCTCCAAATTGAGAAACGGCCCTTAAATCATCGTTTTAAGCCGCGTTCCGCTGATTAGATAGTCAATTCTCCATTGGACGCTTCAAATGACGATGACGCCCACTTTTCTTAAGAAATGGATGAATTCTTCTAATTTCACTGATTCTGAGAAAGCGGATTTGTCTGCTTATTCAACGGATGAACCGGATTCTTCAACTGCAATTGAGGAAGCTGACTCGCCTGATTCAAATTCTTCTGGAAAGTCCACAGGGGAAGGTTTATTCGCCTGGGAAGCATTCTCCGGGGAGTTCGCCCGGGAAGAAGGTGGATTTTCCGACCCAATCTCTTTCTGAACCGACCGAACGTTGTTCTTGATCTCAATTTCAGCGTTGGACAAGACGAGACTTGAATGTCTTTAGGGAAAGCAAAAGCAAGTCTTTGTTAGCGAGTAGTTCGTTTTCATGCGAGTAGCTCTAATTCTATGTGACGAAAGCGTCTTACGACTTCTGCTTCGCCTTCGCCTAGTGAACCGAACTAATCTGCTTTCCCTGAGCCTGATGCCTGAAGCGTTGGAACCGGAGATAGTGTTGGGGCTGGACCTAGCCTTAGAACTGGACCGAGCGCTTCGCTTGGTAACCCGAGTATGGAACCCGAGATTGCGTACCAACCACATTAGCCAGGGTCTGAAAGAAAGAAGAAGACAGAAGAGAAATGTCATCCGCAACTGACAACGTTAATCTACGAGCGGGAGGAAGGTCCCGGAGGGGCTTGCGCTTCCTAGTGCAAGGACCCGACAGGGGGCTCGACTGATAAGGAGAGGAGAAATTCAATCGTTTTTGGAAGGCCGAGGAAAGTCAGTCAAGTTAGAATAGAGCTAGCCGACAAGATCAATAGTAGAAGAAGGAAGGTTTTTCGAGAGCTTAGATCTGCATGAGGTTTTTTCCGTTGTGAAAGAAAAAGCTGCTAAATAGAAAAGGTACGTAGTAGCTTTACTAGAAAAGGAAAAGGCCGGTACCAACTCATTTAGAAGTCTCATTTTTCTACTTAGTCAACTAATCGACTCCATCTCCCACTCCTGGTTCTATCAAACCAGACACGGAATACCTGGAAATGAATAGCTGACTTCAGCAGGCATAGAGACCATAGGCTTTCTCTCCAGTACTCTGTCCATCAATTCTTCTTTCCATGCTCCGAGATGAGTTGACTTTCGAGTAGTCGATGATTCTAGACAGGATTATCCTATAGGTAAATCCTTGCCCTCAGAAGCGCAAGCCCTCCGGACCTTGTCTTTGTTCTTTCTTCAATGCTTGAGGGACTTCTTTCTTTCAATGTCAATGCTTCGGGTTCTACTAGACACACAGCGAGAAGTCGTTCTGCTCTGTTCAGCTAGCCCTAACACACTAGACCAAGCAAACCATCTAAGACCGAACCGTCTAACCTAGCTAGATCTGAGCTACCTGGATCCGTTTGTCAGTAAGTAATGGAGTAAGAGTTACCTGGATCCGTTTGTCAGTAAGTAATGGAGTAAGAGTTACCTGGATTGAGACAGTCTGAAGGATTAGTACCCCTCGGTCCAATTCCAGCTGCTGTTGCTCTCTCAGGACTTCCTAGGTAAATCGAGTATGTGAAAAAATTGTAAACAAATTATCACACATAGTCAAACCTTATACAATAGGTTCTCAGTCTACATCGATAGTTGCTTGAAGCCGATAGTGGGTAAGTGTTAGATGAACGAACCCTCTTGTGGATCGCTTTCTCTTGCACGTTAATGAATCGAGGAATTGCGTATGTAAGGTCTGCTGGTCTGTAAAGGAGAATCAAGATTATACGGGTAGTATATCCCTAACAATAACAAGAGGGAGTGCTAAGCTAGGGTTCAAATCCAATAGTAGCTAGAACCAGTGAAAGGGTAGTTCACCAGACCCGCTCACGATAATGCGAATGAAACGGCGGATAAGCCTATTACTGGTTACGGCGAGAAGATCCTAGGCCGGTTTACAACAGAAAAAGAAAAGATAAGGCAATTAAGGGATGAAAGATAGCGGCAGACTAAGGAGTAAAGACTGACTCTTTCTCTTCTATTCTATGGAACACATTTCAAGACTGACTGACCTACTAGAGGGAAGAATTACTCCTATTGACCGAAGGCTAAAGGACTCCTATTCTTTTTTCACAATCGCCGATCGATAAAGAGCTCAAGAGAATCACCCACTTGTGTTTTGCGGATGATCTCATGATTTTCTGCAGAGGGGAGGCTTACTCTGCATCGTTGGTCAAGGATTGCCTTGTAAAGTTCAAAGAGTTGTCGGGCCCCAACCCCGTCAAAAGGAATCTATTTATGTGCGGTGTTGCATGTGGTATAAAAGATCAGATCATCAATCTTCTGGGGTATAACGAAGGTAAGCTTCCAGTCCGGTACCTTGGAGTACCCCTTCTTTCTTCAATCGTGAAGAAATAAGATTGCAATCCGCTGGTTGAGAGGATAGTAGCTCGGGCTAAGAGCTGGACAGCCCACTCCTTGTCCTATGCGGGCCGGTTACAGCTTATTAAGTCCATACTGTTCGCTGTACAGACTTTCTGGTCAAGCCTTTTTATCCTCCCTAAAGCGCTCATGGTATCATTATGAATATACAAACCAAAACTGTGAAAGCCTAAAAATAGACATACCCAGTTGAGGTGTGATATGATTGCATCGCGACGCCTAAGTACACGATCTAAGAGGTTATTGTATCCAGTAGTTGGATTATAGTCTCTTACCATAAAAATGGCTGCATGCGCAGCAGCACCAACTATGAGAAATCCACCAATCCACATATGATGTGTGAACAATGACAGTTGGGTACCATAGTCAGTCGCTAGATATGGATAAGGGGGCATCGAATACATATGGTGAGCTACAACAATGGTTAAAGAACCTAACATGGCTAGGTTAATAGATAATTGAGCATGCCATGACGTTGTTAGGATCTCATATAGGCCTTTATGGCCCTGGCCTGTAAATGGACCCTTATGAGCCTCTAAAATCTCTTTTATACCATGACCAATGCCCCAGTTGGTCCTATACATGTGACCCGCTATCAGGAAAAGAATTGCAATAGCTAAATGATGGTGTGCAATATCGGTTAGCCATAGACCCCCAGTTACTGGATCTAATCCTCCACGAAAAGTAATAAATTCCGCATATTTTGACCAATTCAAGGTGAAAAATGGGGTTGCTCCCTCAGCAAAACTGGGAGAAAGTTGAGCCAAAAGATCCCGATTCAAGAGAAATTCATGAGGAAGTGGGATCTCTTTAGGATCTACTCCAGCATTTAGAAATTGGTTAATAGGTAAAGATACATGTACTTGATGCCCCGCCCAAGAAAGAGACCCAAGCCCTAGTAGCCCTGCTAAATGGTGATTCAACATAGATTCTACATCTTGGAACCAAACTCTGCCTTACGTAAAGTTGCCAGATAAGTCACCCTTACTGCCACTCTACAGAACCGTACATGATATTTTCACCTCATACGGCTCCTCGTTCAATTCTTTCGAAGTCGTTGGATCCTTTTCCTCGTTCGAGAATCTCCTCTCTTCTTCCACTCCGCCCCGAAGAGTAACTGGGACCAATTCAGTCACGTTTTCATTCATTTGGAATCTGGGCTCTTCTACTTCATTTTTATTTACTTCTTTTTTTTCTTCTTTTTCCCTCTCTTTAACCCTTCCATCATTCCTTAAGTCCCATAGGTTTTATCCTGTAGAATCTGGCCCATCGCTCGAAACCCCGTGTTTTTGGCCTCAATTGCTTTTCCACTCATAAGAGCTCGTTCAAAAGTGGAAGCGTTTCATTTTTCGCTTAAAAAAGAGTGATTTAAGCAATCCACATAGGCAGGGGAGGATACAGACAGAACCTACTCTTTCGATCGATGACCTCCCAGGGGAATAACAAAACCAGACTTGAAACGGGATCCAGCAGAAAGGCGCCCTAGGATCAGCTCGACATAGAGGAGACAAGCTACCTGGGGCGGGACTATCTTCGTATTGGGGAGGAGGTCCGTACGATAACCTCGTAGCCTACCCTTTATTAAGAGATCCCCGGGCTTGGCCTTTTCGCAACGTCGAAGTCAACAGAAGGCGCATCCATATCTATGTATATACTTTCAAACCCAACCACGACTTTCACTCAGGAATTCGCTACTCGGACACCAGCTTGTACCCCCCTGAAACCCTGTTGAAACCTCCCAGAAGCCCCCGATTCCTGTCTAAAACACGAGAGAACCTTGCCTTGTGGGTAAACCTTCGGACAGGCCTCACTCTAGTTAGGCCTCTTCTAGGGGATCGTATCTAGTAGAGTAATCAGACGATTCTTGATGACTATTATATTATGAATTCCACGTGCAAACCCGTGTACTCTCCCGGTGCTTTCCTTTCGGGTTGGACCAAGATATTCTTCCCCACGGGATTTCATTTGTTCCAGTCAAGAAGGGGTGTGTTTTGGGGTGCTTCTAGTTCTAGAAGGAATTCTTAACCCCTCGATTGAAGACGAGAGGCAGTCCTGTTCTAAGGTCGGCCCGCTCTTATCCTAGTAGCCGCATCATCTCTTCCCTATTCTAGCTTGTAAGCAGGGTCTTTTCTCTCTTTCTTTATCCAGCTATCAGCAGTTCAGACGCAGCTGACGTGAGCTTCTATCAACTTCACAGTTTTCTCTTTAGTGCTATACTCGCTTTCCTTCTATTAATTAGTAAATGGGCGAGGTAGGGGGGGGCCCGTCCTCATTCCTATCATAGTCATAGCAGTGAGCCGGGCAAACAACTCTTCACTCTGACGGTTCCCCTCTTCCTGTTGTCAGTTGGGAGTAATAAAAAGCAGGAAAAACATTTTGAGGTCTCATAATCAAGGTGAAACAGAAAATGCTATTTATGAAGGTCCGGAGGGTCTTGCGCTTCCGAGTGCAAGGGAAATTCGCATTGACAAAGCAACTTTCTCTCCCCAATGCGAAGTTTGGGAGTGATGTTGAGTAGCAGTCATCTTTGACCTGGACGGCTACCCAGATTCTTAAGCTATAAGTCCCCCCTCGCTTCTCGTACCCGAACGTCAGACACGATCGAAGGAATGATCATAGCAACCTATCTGCCTACTCGATCTGTCTCATCAAGTTTGAGGCGGGGACGGAGACCTACCCTGCAACATCGAAATGAGCTTTACGGGCCCCCCTACTAACGAGAACTATCGACTTCACTAGCAGTCGGATAGGAAGCTGTGATCAACCAACTGCTCGCTAAATCCAGGCAAATGGGAAGTGAACGGAACTCACTAGAATGCAAGATAAGTTGCTCGTAGGCGGGCACCCCGTATGTGCCCGGTCTACAACTCTTGGGGAGGGACCTCCGCCTCAACCGAGCTACAGCTAGAGCATGCGAGCTTGTTCCATTCTACACCCATTCGGGATTGGAGCCACTGAACATCAACCCCATCCTGCCAAAGAAAAGAAAGTCAATCTTGTCACCAGTTTAGAGCTTTCTGAGGAGAGATGGCGCTAACAAAGTAGTTCATTCGATGTTAGATCGTGACTTATGATTTTTCGATCTCAACTGCTGGTGTGAGACAAAAAGAAAAAGGAGCCTTCTTTTGATTCAACCGATTGCGAATCAACAACTGTGACACTAGACAAGCAAGGCAATCAACCGGATCGGGGAAGAGAACTCACTTTGTCGAGTTCGGTCTGGTTCGAGTTCTGAAGGTTATAAAATATCTAGGCCGAAGGGCATTTTTTGGGGTCTGATTCAAGCTCAGAGGAAGGCGAAGGGGAGGAGAAAGCCTCTGTTATTAGCTTTTGCTTTTGCGTCCGTGCTCGCGCATTCATTTACTAGAAAGTGAGCCTCTTTAGCTTGAGCACGATCTGCTGCGGATGAATGGAGGGTTCTTGCTGCTTTAGGCCCTTTTATTGAAGTCTTTTATGATGGCATTAGATGCTTCAAACGAAGGATTTGGATAGAGGAAACTTTTCATAGAATTGATGATTGAGGCTATAAAGAGTGAATCAGTGAAGGGGTAGCCTGGTCAACCAGGCAAGACGGAAGAACTTCCTATATGACAGGATCGGCAAGCCAAGAAAAGCGAGAAGGAGCTCAGTTCGTGGGGTAACCTCTCAATCTCGTAGTGAGCGGGGTTAACTTAATGAGAGTAGACGGTTTTCCACGTGGAATGAATAATATAATCATAGGAAAGAATCGTATGATGAAGAGTGCTAGTTTTTGACAAAGATTTTGGTGCACAAGAGATTCTCTAACTAAAGAGTATGTTTGGGAACTAGCCCAGCGACCCTGGATAGCGATCCCTAGAGAGAGAGGAAGGAAACTGCGCATGAAAGGGCAGAGAGAGCGGGGGTACTTCAGGCTGCTGGTCACGCTCCAGAGCTTCCTAATAGGCGCATAGGAAATAACTAAATGCCCAGCTACTCAATACCAACTAGCAGTTCATATTACAGAGGTAAGCCCTTATCCCAGTCCTTTGGAATGGAGGGACGGGCAAGCAAGATGCCTTTAAGAGTTAAGAGTGTACGGAGGTAGGAAAAGCGGTCTCTTAGACAAATAGTTGTGTAACGAAATAAGACGCTACTCGGATAGCTTCAGCTAGGCGGATACGAAGGAAAGAGCAGATCAAACTGCAGAGATCTCGCTTGACCTTCGCGCTGCTGGTGACGCAGCCTTGGAGTATGTTCACTCAATCCCGCTAGAGTAGGTACATTAATGAGGTACCTCTCGTCCTAGCTACCTCGCTCCAGGGATCCTAGGCCAAACCAACCCAGGGCAGGCAAACTAACAAACATAGAGGGCCCTTGATGCCTTCACAAATGGAGGATGACGAAAGGGGCTCTAAGCCCGGAGTAGCCCCCTGTCGATCGATGACCTCAATACGGGAAGCCCGAACCCCCACCTTGAACTACTAGCTACCTACGTCGCTTGAATTCTTAGTCGAGTAAGCCTACGTGGTGCTGGGTTACAGATTCAAGAATTCGCTACAAGCACACTCGGATCCCCTCCTCTCTCTGCGCTCTGTCACTCACTCGCTTGTTCACTTACGCCAAGCAGGCTCTTCTTCTTCTTTGGTAGTTTGTTCCTAGATCGCTTTTCCTTGCTTAGATCTAACCTCTTTTATGACTATTACTTGATATGTGAGATGCCTTAACCTCTATCTTTTTCTACACGGAACTGGCAATAGAATCTCAATGGAGGCTATCCCGAGATGCTCCTATTATCAGATATCTACTAGCGACCCTATTTCACACTCTCCCACACAGAGAGGGAAAGGCCTTATTCCACTAACAGAAAAGCAAGGACGGGACTCACCTAGAGGTAAAAGCACCCGAGTCCGGGAAGAGAAAACACGACTTGACTTCCCTATTTATTATAAGAGAGTTAGACTCATGGAGATTGTTCTGGTGGAGTCAAATCGAAATTGCATAAAAGATGCTTGATTCGCTAAAGCAATCGAGCAGCGGTAGATTACAGCCAACACAGCACAGTAAGAAAAGACAACGAGCTCAAGAGAAGGGAAAGAGAGACCTTCACGCTCCACACATGGGAAGCGCTCACTACGCTACGTATCTTTATTCATTAAAACTGCGCTTTCCTAGCTTATCTTATAGCTCTCAAACAAGAAGATGCTAGTCCTTATGCCACTACCAGCACAGGGAATGCTGAGTCCTACAGGAAAGAGATTAGCTCCTAGCTTGGGGCCCATTCGCTTAGCTACAGGAGCTAATAGCAAGAGAGGGCTACTTCTAATGGCTTCTAACGCAGTCTATCTTGATCTAACCCTACCAGTAGGAGGAAAGAAAGAACTACCTCATCCATTCTATTCTTATCTTTCTTTATCTAACCTAACCTTCAAGAAGCCTTTTGGAAGACCTTAGAGAACCGCAAGTGAGGTAAGGAAGTTCATGGTCAATCATATAGCATTGATATTCTCTATCCCCTTTCTCTAATAATAAGGGTTCCAAACCTTTCTTCTTATTAGTATTAGTAAGATAGGTGCTTAACGCCCTCGTGTGCTAGTCCGAATAAAGAGTCTATTTTCCGATGGCATTGTCACTTAGGACATCCATCGTTTTCGTCTTCTATAACCTTCCAGCATTAACTAACTGGCCTAACCATAGGATCTCTCTCTTATCCTTGCTTGGCTTCCTACTACCTACTGGGATAGGAACTACTCGGATAGGAAGAGTTCAAAGTAAGCTAATTGGATCTCTCTCCTCCACTCTGGGCTAGCAGACAGCTTGTTGTTTACTGTAGGGATAGAGCAAGCTTAGTGGGATACTTAAACATCCAGAAAGTCCCGTAGTAAGATCGAGCTATAGCTATGAAACCGCGTATTTTTCGCCTAAAGACAGATTCGGTGACTGACAGAAAAAGGAGATCGAACTAGGAAACACGGTGTTTTTGGCACAAAGTCAGGTCAGAAAAGTGAGATCAGAACGATCAGGTTTAGGAAACAGCGTATTTTTGGCCTCAATTGAATTGCCTTTTCCCTCTGGGTGGGATCAAAACTCGAATCGGGTAGCAAACTCGGGATTTTTGGCATAAAGTGTGATTTCCCTCGGTTTCACTCCTTAGCACAAGCGCTAAGCGATAATAATTCCTTGCCCCCCGGAGGGACAAGCGGCTTCGCACCTTTCTTTATGCTGCTGGCCTTTTCTAGCCTGATAGTGAATGAAAGTTCAAGCAAGGTATGTCGAATTCCGCTCTTGCTTTGAGGACTATAGTCAGTACTTGACCTTTTGCTCTTCTCTTGGAGTTCCTTAGCGCTTGTGCTAAGGAACTCCAAGAGAAGAGCAAAAAGGTCCTCTTCAATTTACTTATTGGGTGCCCCTCTCAAATAAGTAACTAAAAGGCGGTGGTCGAGCACCTAAAGGTGATGGCGGCCTTATCAGTCGAGCCTGCTTACGCATCCTTAACAGTCGAGCATGCTTACGCATTCAATTTACTTATTTGCCCCTCAAATAAGTAAAAAAATGGTCGAGCACCTAAAGGTGATGGCGGCCTTAACAGTCGAGCATGCTAACGCATCCTCTTCAATTTACTTATTTGGTGGGGGGCTTATGGTCGAGCACCTAAAGGTCCTTATCAGTCGAGCACCTAAAGGTTAGGGTTTACTTATTGGGTGGGGGGCTTATGGTCGAGCCTGCTTGCGCATCCTCTGATGGCGGCGATGGCGGCGATGGCGGCCTTAACAGTCGAGCGAGAAATCCCTCACCATATGAATAGTGAGTGACCCCTCACCATCGGAATAGTGAGTGGCTCCGCCCCTAAAGAATATAGGGCCCTTATGGTCGAGCGAGAAATCGATGGCGGCCAGTCGAGCCCCTACCGGTCCTTATGGTCGAGCACCTAAAGGTCCTTATCAGTCGAGCACCTAAAGGTCCTTATGGTCGAGCACCTAAAGGTGATGGCGGCCTTATCAGTCGAGCCTGCTTACGCATCCTTATCAGTCGAGCCCCCTAAAGGGTCCTTAACAGTCGAGCCTGCTTACGCATCCTTATCAGTCGAGCCCCCTAAAGGGTCCTTAACAGTCGAGCCTGCTTGCGCATTCAATTTACTTATTGGGTGGGGGGCTATGGTCGAGCGCCTCCGGACCTTATCAGTCGAGCCCCCTAAAGGGTCCTGGACAGTCGAGTGTGCTAACGCACCCTCACCATATGAATAGTGAGCCCCCTAACGGGTCCTACCGGGCCTTGGTCGAGAGTTCGCTTGCTCACCCTCACCCTGATAACGCGTCCATCCGATGCATTCTTTCCGATACAGCAGGAAGGCGAAGCCTCCCTCACACCGCACCACCGGGCCTTATGGTCGAGCGTGCTTACGCACCCTTCAAATTGAGGGGCCCTGCCCTTCCTTGATGCTTATTGGGTGGCCCCTCTCAAATAAGTAACTAAAGGGTGGTCGAGCCCAATCAACCAATCTCTCAGGCCCAATCAATTGAATGAGGAAGCAGCTAGAGAGATAGCAAGCTAGAAGGAAAGAACCTCTCTCGACTAAGTGAATAGTCGAACTGAAAGAGAGGGCCTAGCTCCATATCCTTTTTGATGCTCCTTTTCGAGTCTCCCTTCATCCTAGTCGAGGGAGTATTGCCCAACCACATGACCCATCCCGACAGAGTGAGTGAGTTAGGTGCACGAATGTGATTAGGTGCACGAATGTGATTGGAATCTGATGCTGCTTATGGACGGGTTGAGCGGCATCCTGAGGTCTCGCTTGGTAGGAAAGGAAAGGGGTATCGCTAGCTGGTTCGTGCGCCATGCACCTCTTCTAGTTAGTCCGATAGAATCTCTCGCTAGAGAGCACCTACTCCTCTCCGGATAGCGGTTCAGGTCTTTTATGGTCGGGTGATCAAATGCCTTCCTGGCCTTCCTCTTCAGCTGCCCGTTATAAAGACTCAAGGCTCTCCTGCCTGCCAAACTGATTGAATGGCTTTGAAGGGTGCGACAGCAGGCTCGACCAAAAGGGATTGGCGGAGGTTTTCACATCTTTCTCTTCAATTTACTTATTTTTTTTTTACTTATTTGAGGGGCAAATAAGTAACCAAAGAGCACCTAAAGGTCCTATTATTGCCACTATTTACCCACCCACCCCAATCCCCGGCGGAGGTTCTCACCCATATTTCTTTCTTCACACCGCACCCCACCTCACCTCTCCCTTCCAGAGACCTCACCTCACTTTTCCCTTCCAGAGAAGGACCAAATTCCCACCTTTCCCTTCCAGAGAAGGAGAGAGATTTCGAGCAGATATTATATATGTCATTACGCTTTCTTATCAATGCATATATT
>Ga0181464_1000003_pt1 | contig 42540 bp, 40 predicted proteins | sample InSIn2gowninarea_FD_119074 | JGI IMG/M metagenome (GOLD analysis project Ga0181464, IMG submission 119074) | Clean room microbial communities from NASA Spacecraft Assembly Facility at Jet Propulsion Laboratory, Pasadena, California, USA -... ...
TATCAGTTGCTCAAGGCCATAGGTTCCTGATCGAAACTACACCAATGGGTAGGAGTCCGAAGAAGACAAAATAGAAGAAAAGTGATTGATCCCGACAACATTTTATTCATACATTCAGTCGATGGAGGGTGAAAGAAAACCAAATGGATCTAGAAGTTATTGCGCAGCTCACTGTTCTGACTCTGATGGTTGTATCGGGCCCTTTAGTTATTGTTTTATCAGCAATTCGCAAAGGTAATCTATAATTACAATGAGCCATCTCCGGAGATGGCTCATTGTAATGATGAAAACGAGGTAATGATTGATATAAACTTTCAATAGAGGTTGATTGATAACTCCTCATCTTCCTATTGGTTGGACAAAAGATCGATCCATATGTTACAATCAGATCGTGGCGGGTATAGTTTAGTGGTAAAAGTGTGATTCGTTACATTATCAACTCGAATAGTTGAAGGATCTTTTACATGGATCTTTGATCCATCTAAAGCTCTATTTCCAGATAGGTTCAAAACCTTCCCTATGAATACCCAGGAATAGCATACCTTCTCGTAATCTGGGTCTGAAATGATGAAAGATAAACACATTTTTGGTTCCAAGATAGCGACACAGAATGTTTGAAAGGTTAGATAAATGACAGATCTATGGGGAAGATATTTTTTTCATCGTGACTAAACCTTCAACTTATGGATGGAAGGACCCAGGTTGAAGCCGAATAGCTATAGAACTATGACTTTGGTTTACTTGGGTTATCGGCATTTCGTTCGAGCTCGGTGGAATTTGTTCTCCTAGGGATCAGAATCAGTAGAAATAGGGAACGAAGTAACTAGAAAGATTTGTGATTATTTTAAACTTTTAAAATTTATCTTTCTATCAGGATCATCTAGAAAGTGAGTAAGTATTCTACGATTTTGGGCCCTTCACTAAAAAAAGAGAATAAACTGACGTAGATGCCATGGGTACGATAATAAATTAGGGTTTTATTAGAAAAAAAAAGAGGAGAAAGAAAGGAATTTTCAATTCCTTTCAAAAAGATTTGATATAAATACTCCGCTTCTTCCCTCATACCGCTCTCTATCTCCCATGAAGGAGCCGAATGACATGAAATTATCATGTTCGGTTCTGAATTAGAGACATCGAATAATCAATGTCGACTATAACCCCTAGCCTTCCAAGCTAACGATGCGGGTTCGATTCCCGCTACCCGCTAACAGATATCTACCTATTCTATATCTATCTAGATAGATATAGAATAGGTAGATATAAAGTGATTAAGTATATAACATAATTTCACGATTCACTCGAAATCAATTAATGTGAAATAGATTCCATTCTTTTCCTATCCTATAACCTCAGTGTGAATAAAAAGGTAGATCGGGACAATGTATGCCAAAGGGAATTCAAATAAAAAAAAGGGAAGAGAAAAAAAAGAGCGTCCATCGTCTAATGGATAGGACAGAGGTCTTCTAAACCTTCGGTATAGGTTCAAATCCTATTGGACGTAATACTCTTCAATTGTTATAAATTGTTGTGCAATGTATTGGATTGGAATGGAACAAATTCTTTAGTTCTTTTTACTGTTCTGAATAATTCCACCAAATGATCAAATATTCATTTTTTTTCTTGAAGTAAAAAAAGTTCAGTATGTTCCTTAAGAGCCTCTTCCAGAAGGGCTTTCGCTTCTTCTGTAAATGTACCAGTAGAACGTATAATTTCTCCGAACTGAGGTTTATTTTTTATCAAATAAAAGCGTAACCCAAGGAGAAATTTTCTCACCTGTGCTATTTCGAATATATCCAGGTATCCGTTTGTTCCGGTATAAATAGTAGCTATTTGTTCTTCTACAGTCAAAGGAGCCGACTGAGATTGTTTGAGCAACTCACGTAATCGTTGACCCCTCGCCAATTGATCTTGAGTAGCTTTATCAAGATCGGAAGCAAATTGTGCAAAAGCTTCCAACTCTGCAAATTGAGCTAGCTCTAATTTCAACTTTCCAGCTACCTTTTTCATAGCTTTTATCTGAGCCGCAGATCCTACTCTAGAGACGGAAATACCCACATTAATAGCAGGTCGGATCCCGGCATTGAATAGATCGGCCGATGAAAATATTTGTCCATCGGTAATGGAAATTGCATTAGTGGGAATATAAGCTGAAACATCTCCAGCTTGAGTCTCAACTATTGGTAGAGCAGTAACACTCCCCTCACCTAACTGGGAACTTAATTTAGCTGCTCTTTCCAAGAGACGGGAATGCAAATAGAAAACATCTCCCGGATAAGCTTCTCGGCCAGGTGGTCTTCTTAATAGAAGAGACATTTGTCGATAAGCTTGTGCCTGTTTGGAGAGATCATCATAAATGATTGATGTGTGTTGTTTTTTATACATGAAGTATTCAGCCAAAGTTGCTCCTGTATAAGGGGCGAGATATTGTAATGTAGCGGGAGAATCCGCAGTTTCCGCTACCACAATGGTATATGCCATTGCGCCACGTTCTTGGAATGTATTAACTACCTGAGCCACGGAAGAAGCTCTTTGACCAATTGCTACATAGACACAGATTACATTTTGACTCTTTTGATTAAGAATAGTATCTGTAGCTACTGCTGTCTTGCCGGTCTGTCTGTCCCCAATAATTAATTCTCGCTGACCACGTCCTATAGGAATCATAGAATCAATAGCAATAAGCCCCGTTTGAAGGGGTTCATATACGGAACGTCTTGATATAATACCTGGAGCGGGAGATTCAATTAGTCGAAATTCGGAAGCTGAAATTTTACCCTTACCATCAATGGGTTGGGCTAGAGCATTTACAACACGACCCAAATACGCATCACTTACTGGTATCTGAGCAATTTTTCCTGTTGCTCTCACGGAACTACCTTCTTGTATCATCAAACCATCGCCCATTAATACAGCTCCAACATTATCCGATCCCAAATTTAGGGCAATGCCTACTGTACCATCTCCAAATTCCACTAATTCCCCTGCCATTACTTCATCAAGACCATGAATACGAGCAATGCCATCTCCTACTTGAAGTACGGTGCCAAGATTACCAACTCTTACTTCGTTGTTATATTGTTCGATCTGTTTCCGTATAATACTACTAATTTCGTCGAGTCTAATACTTCCCATTAGCACTTATTCATTATCTGTTCAGAAATAGGTCCTTAACCTTTTTAATTATCTATTGAGAAATAGGACCTATAACAACTAATCATTTGTGTTCATCATGGTTCTAAGCAGGCCAATATTGTGATCGATCGTACGTAAATGTAACTCAGTATTCAAACGACTATTCAAAGTTCCTATAGCTCTTCGTAAAGCTTGGCGAGAAACTTGTTGTCGGATCTGGTCAAATGCTCTTTGCTGTTCGGAGTAAATCGTCTCATTCTTGGGATCCTCTAATTGTTCCAAATCCTCAGAAGCCATATTGAGGAGATCCTCTTTCTCTCGTTCTATTTGGGAGTTTCCCTTTACCTGGATTTCGTCCGCTATCATTTCCACGTTCCTTAAGCAAGCCCGAGCTTTCTCGAGCTGATCGATAGCTCCTTTACATAGTTCTTCCGAATTCCGAATAGTCTCCAATATTTTCTGTTTACGGTTATCTAATAGATTACTTAATGAAAGTAGATTATCTATTCACAAATTTCACGAATTCATAATCTCTTCCCAAACCGAACACGAATCTTTCGATTCATTCGGCTCTCCTGCTCAGTTCTTTTTTATTCCCCAGGAACGTATACGTTCCCTTCACACCAAGCTTGCCCTTTCCGTTCCGTTTACGGAAGATTAGAATCAATTTATAAAAGACCGAGATCTCCGAAGGGCTCTTCCAGCAAAAGGGATTTGCAATTATCAAGAAAGTTTTATGTTGTTTTTGTTTCCCCTTTTCTCTCCTCTTCTTCCCTCATGAAAATTGAATCGTTCCATTCAATCAATTAATTTGTGCCTCCTCCTTTTTGTTCTATCGAATAAATTCCCTTCTGTTTAGGTCGTCAGTTCAGCATTGGAACTAAAATTGGATGGGAGATTGGGACTATTTTTCAGTAAATAGATCAAATTATTCCATTGATATGAATGTTATATATCGGATCAATCTCCAACTATGCCTTTGAATCCATCTCATCTTGACACAGCGGTGGAAAGAATACCCAGTTAGTTGTGCTTAGACTTCAAACAGTTCAGCTTTAACCATTCTAGTGGTCCTCCCTCATTGGTTGTTATAAACTAAGAGTTCATTTCCCAATCAATTACGAAATGCTATAGTTCTTCGCTATTCCCCATTCGGAAGTAATTCGTTGAGATTATGCACTTTTCTATCTCCAAAGTGCAGCTGGTTGGGCCCAGCCATATTATTCGAATATACAACTCGCACACACTCCCTTTCCAAAATAGATCAGTACACTAAGCACCACACTTGAATTTATTATATTTGTTTCTAAAATATTGGTATTTGATCCGAAACCCCCAGCGGAAGGCCAATAACTCAAGGAAATGAAAGGATCAATTACATTTTTCATACGCTCTCCCCTCATAGATAAGGATATGTTCTACAGAATTTTGTTATTTTCTTATTTGATCCTATCTAGTTCTGGATAATAATATTTGGGATACTTAACTTAGTCCCAGGTCTTTTATAAGGATAAAAAGAATTTGCTTGCCCTATCCACTCCCTTCCCTGCCGCACGCGTCATGAATCTTTCCGACCGAAGTATAGTTATAGGAAGAATAATTCATTTGCTAATTATTCAGATCAGCCTCTCCTGCAGTTTAACAAGTAAATTATTGGATAAATACTAATGTAATGACGAGGTGTAGGGATCTTTTTTTTTCAGAATTAAACAAAGGGATTCGCAAATAGAAGCGCTAGGGCCACAACTAGTCCATAAATAGTTAAAGCTTCCATAAAAGCTAAACTTAGCAGTAAGGTACCTCGTATTTTACCTTCTGCTTCTGGTTGTCTCGCAATACCTTCTACAGCTTGGCCCGCAGCAGTGCCCTGGCCAACGCCAGGTCCAATGGAAGCAAGCCCTACAGATAATCCAGCAGCAATAACGGAAGCAGCAGAAATTAAGGGATCCATGGTAATCTCCTCTTACTAAGGTTGGGAAATAGTTGATAATACGGCAGTTTCATCTATTGAGTGTTCACCAATGGTGAAATTATGGAACGATTTCTTCCGAACAACTAAGAACAAAAATATTTATTGATGATATCAAAGTGATAATATCAACGAATAGGGTATCCCTTATGCAAATATTTCATCATAAAAAGATTTATTCTTCATAATATTCAAAATAAAGATTCCATTTTATTGGGCATATGAATTCTTATCACGGAGAGAGAATAGACTGCGTAAGAGCCTATAAGTCATTATATCTCACATCTATAGATGTGATATTAATCCATATAATCTATAAGGCTTATAATCAATATAAATGGATTAATATATGAAACGAACTATATACAAAGTAAACACGTTCGAAAAAATCCTCCCCTTAATGGGAACAAAAATTTAATCGTTCTACGCCGGTACATTCTTTACTCAAATAACTCCGATTAGTGAACCTGTTCGATCCTATTATCATATTTCTATACAAATGGACCAGTCGGATCCACTCTATATGGAGATCTAATGGACAGAAGTAGTTAACTGATCTTAAATCTTGTTACCAAGCTCTTTTTACTAAGAAATCTGATTTGCTTCTACCATACATATCAAGTCATGCGTTGGTACGATACTTAGAAAATATTCTGTCTGATTGGGCAGTGATTTAATGATGACCCTCCATGGATTCACCTATATAAGCTGCAGCTAGAGTTGCAAAGATCAGAGCTTGAATACCGCTCGTAAATAATCCCAGGAACATTACAGGTATAGGAACTATTAAAGGTACCGGAGAAACAAGAACAGCAACTACCAATTCGTCAGCTAATATATTTCCAAAAAGTCGAAAACTAAGTGATAAAGGTTTTGTAAAATCTTCTAAGATGTTAATTGGTAAAAGTATTGGGGTTGGTTGAATATATTTACCAAAATAACCTAACCCCTTCTTTGTAAGACCTGCATAGAAATATGCTACTGACGTAAGTAAAGCTAGAGCAACCGTAGTATTAATATCATTTGTAGGTGCGGCTAACTCCCCCTGAGGTAATTTTAGAATTCCCCAAGGAAGAAGAGCACCTGACCAGTTAGAAACAAAGATAAATAGAAACATAGTTCCAATAAAGGGAACCCAGGGACCATATTCTTCCTCCCCAATCTGAGTTCTGGTCAAGTCCCGAAAAAATTCGAGAATATATTCAACAAAATTTTGACCACCGGTAGGAATGGTTTGTGGATCTCGAACAGCTATGGTAGCTGAACCTAATAAGACAGCAATTACAACCCAAGAAGTTATAAGTACCTGTCCATGAACTTGAAACCCCCCTATTTGCCAATAAAAATGTTGACCCACCTCCACACCGGATATCTCATAGATATGATTCAGTGTGCTAATAGGAGATCGTACGATATCCATATCCATATTACCCCCTTGTAAAGATGAACTTAAAGAAGAAAATAAATTATTTTTGTCAAATGAGAGATTCCTCAATTATTTCACTCTCATCAGAATTTTTGATGTCACGAGATAATAAAAAGGGTATTCCATTAAGAATATTTTTCAATTTGGAGCATCCAACCAAATCAATAAATGAAATTCCCTCTTACGAGATCTTGGATGGAATAGCAGCCAACTCAGTAAATCCTCAGGTCCTCCCCCCCCCCTTTTTTTCTTTTTTTTATTACTTTCTATTAGCCCTTCATATAGCTATAATGACCTTAATGCCCTTCCTTCGCAAATTGCTGACGTTAATCTGTTCAGGATCAATTGGATTGAAGCTATACCATCATCATTGGCTGGAATTGGGATATCCACGAGATCTGGATCACAATCTGTATCAACCAAGCAAATTGTCGGAATACCCAAAGTTCTACATTCCCCAAGAGCAATGGATTCTTCTCGTTGATTGGTAATTATAGCAATATCGGGTAAGCTTGTCATATATCTAATCCCACCTAGATATTTCTGCAATTGGTCTAATTGTCTCTTGAGCATAGCTGCTTCTTTTTTTGGAAGTTGATTGAATCGTCCCGTATCTTGTTCTTTTTTTAAATCCTTGAACTTCTGAAGTCTCGTCTCTGTAGTAGACCAATTAGTTAACATACCACCAAGCCATTTTCTATTTACATAATGACATCGAGCTTCTGTAGCAGCTGATGCTACTAAATCAGTTGCTTGATATTTCGTACCGACTATCAGGAATTGTTTTCCTCTACCTGCTATATCAAACAGCAAATCACAAGCTTCTGATAAAGAACGAGCAGTTTTAGCCAGATTTATAATATGAGTATCTTTACGCTCTGTAAAAATGTAAGGTGCCATCTTAGGGTTCCATTTCCTAGTTTTATGCCCTAAATGAACTCTTGCTTCCATCATCTCTTCCAAATCAATGTTCCAATATCTTTTGCTCATTCTCGTTCGCTTTCCTCCCCAAAATAGCGAAATAAAATGTATCGTAATATCTAATTATTCCAACGGAATCAATTACATCTCAAAGATTGCCTGTCTGTCTAGTACGTGATAGAAACGTTCTCACTCATAGAATATTTGATATTCTTCCTATTATAGAAGAGATATTCATGAACATAACAATAAATCTATTTCTCAAGACTATTTTAATTGCTGTTTTAATATATTGTGATATTTGTGAGAATTGTCTTGAAAGGAAAAAAAATCTACTTTGTCATGATGAAATAAAATGTCCTTCACTTTGTTGCTAAATAGATTCCTATTCCCTATTCTTGGATCTATTCCGTTTCGTTTCCCTGAACGGTGAATATGTTGCCCAGTACCGGCAGGTATCATCCCCCCGAGAATAACATTTTCCTTCAAGCCTTTCAACCAATCGATACGACCTTGTAGAGCAGCTTTAGCTAAGACCCGAGCAGTTTCTTGGAAACTCGCTTCGGATATAAAACTTTGAGTATTCAGAGATGCCCTTGTTATTCCTAATAACATGGTTTGATAGTAGATTGCCTCTTCCAGAGCACGATCCATTCTCTGTGCTCGTGATAATCCAATGAGTTCCCCCGGTGAAAAAACATTAGCCGTTCCATCTTCTGAAATTAAGACTTTCGATGTCATTTGGCGTACAATAACCTCTATATGCTTATCACCAATTCGTACCCCTTGGGATCGGTAAACTTTTTGAATCTGATTGACTAAATGAATCTGACTTTGTTCCATAGTTATCCTAGCGCTTATGAATAACCCCCAAAGACTTCCAAGAAATCTTGTCATATCTCCGGTCCAATTTTCAAAACTTTCTTTCAGATTCATCGATATTGAATTATTCAAACGGGCTTCTGACAATTGTTCAACTTTAGGAAGACCTTGAATTATATCACTGGATTTGAACCTTTCATATATCAATGTTATCAATGTATCTCCTTTGTCAAGAATTTCTCCATAATGACTATGGACAGTCGCTTTTCGAGTAGCCAAATAAGGTTTAGCTGATCTAATGACTAAAGATTCCTCATCAACTGCTATAATTTGACCAGATTCGGGGAGTGGTTCATCCTCGGATATCCATACACTTTCAGGAATCAATTGTCCAAGACTAACTACTGGAAATGTTTTTTCGCAGAATTCGGATTCGGATGAGGAAGAGCACCAATTTGGACCCAATAGATTGGAAATGATGTTCCTGCACGGATCGAAATGATAAATTATCATATTTTCGTCCATGAAATAATATTTAGGTACTTGGAAAGTATTGAAAGAATTGTGAAAAATGGAATGTTTCTTTGATAATACCTTTTTATAAGTTAGAAAATGGGAGGATGGAAAACGGTTGGTTATACTATGTAAATTACCCAAGAGACCTGAAAATTCAATGATTTTTCTCATAGGATCCTTTCTATTTGATTGATTTCCCGTATCATAACATTTAGAATCATTGAATAGAACGATTCGAAAATAGTCGGATGGTGATAGAACCATAAAAGATCCACTGTCTTCTTCCCCATTAGATAATGAACAAATAGTTCCTTGATGCTTACTAATTAATTGACTCGCCCCATTGGAAGATAAAAGATTAGTGTGGTCCAAATTGTTATGGAACATCAAATTTGGACTTGTTTTATTGTCCCTTCTCCCCATGAAAAAAGGGGGGTATTTCATCAAGCTAATTTGAACCATATTGTTAACGATCTTATTTGTTCTTACTGAAATAAGAGAAACATAAGCCTCAGATTCTATAGAATCTATTTGTTCCCAATCAAATCCTATACAAGTTCGAACCAATGGAATACTTATATCACTCATTACTTGGATTCGTTCACCATCTTCATACGAAATAGAATAGCTAATTTGAATCTGCAAGTTGTCCCCTTCCCTCGATAAATCTAGGGAAAAGGGTGTTGTCATATTCGACCCATCGGGTATTCCATGTTCTACGTTAGAATATCCAAAAATGGAATTTCTCTGTAGAATACCACTTTTGGGTATTCTAAGAATCGCATCAGGACAAGGTATTATTCTTTTTTCCCATTCTTTATCACACTGCAATGAGACGATGAATCGATTCATTTGCTTTTTCCCCTTAATATTGTAATTATTAGGGTAAAAGACATAAATAAAGTCTCGATGCTTGTTGGATATGGTCCGATCAGTTTCAGTTTCTGAATAACTGAAGATTTGTTCTTCCTTCTCATAGCAATTTGAGTCACCTGATCTATGTTCCATTTGATCCACGTAAGAATCGGAAAGTGATTGATGTTTGGCAACAAAAGGTTGAACATATACTTGATCCTGATACTTATGAAATGGAAAGGGTACTACACGGGATCCGTATATACCTCCCGATAATATCCATAGATAACCCGTCCTGAGTATAGGATGAACATTACCCTGTACATATTCAGGTGCATGACACACATTGGTACTCCAGTGCATTTCTCCTTCTAAGTCAGAATATATATTTTTGCGAACTTTTTCCTTGAAGGAAGATGTTCTAGCACGAACCTCGGCAATAAGCTGTTCCGATTCCACATATTGATCATTCTGAACCAAAAGCAAACTTTGTGGCGGAATGGTTAAGTTCTGTACTTGATCCTGACCATCAATAGTAATGGATAAGTTATTATGACATAGATAAGCAGGATGTCCATTACGTGTACGTGTGGGATAAACCAAATTTTCATTGAATTCAATCTTTCCATTGAAAGGGGCTCGTATATGTTCTGCAATATCACCAGTAAATACCCCCCCGGTATGAAAAGTCCTTAGTGTTAGTTGAGTTCCCGGTTCTCCAATGGATTGGCCCGCAATAATACCTACTGCTTCTCCTAATTCAATCAAGTGACTGTGAGTAGTACTCCGACCATAACATAATTGACAAATCCGAGATATACTCTTGCAAGTAAAGGGGGTTCGTATATATATTGGTTGTGTTCGAAGGTTTATTAATTGATTGGCAAGTCCAACTCCAATATCCTGATTGCGCGTGGCAATGCATCTCCTATTTATATATACATCGTCTGCTAGCACACGGCCAATCAGTATTTGTGTTCGTACAACAATTTCATTTCTGTCTCTCTCTCGACCTCGAATGGGACTTACGAAAATACCTTGGATAGTGCCACAATCTGTTCTACGTACTACAATGTGTTGAACTACTTCAACGAGTCTACGTGTGAGGTATCCAGCATCTGCTGTTCGTACAGCAGTATCCACAACTCCTTTACGAGCCCCATAACAGGAAATAATATATTCCGTTAAAGAGAGCCCTTCGCGTAAATTCCGTCGAATGGGTAGATCGATGATTTGTCCTTGAGGATCTGACATTAATCCTCTCATACCTACTAATTGGTGAACCTGAGATGTACTTCCCCTAGCTCCTGAGAAGGACATCACATGTACTGGATTTAAGGGATCAGTCATGCTAAAATTCGGATTCATTTCTTTTCTCAAATATTCACTGGTAGCATACCATATCTCAATCGATTGACGTAATTTTTCCACTGCATGTACATTCCCATAATGATTCTGTTTCTCCGAAACAGAACCTTGTTGCTCCGCATCTTGGACGAGCCATCCTTTGGATGGCGCTGTTAAAAGATCATCAATTCCTAATGAAATAGCTGTATCAGTAGCTTGTTGAAAACCCGAAGTCTTGAGTTGATCCAAGATATGTGATGTATATGTCATTCCGAAGTGATCTATTAATCTGCTAATAAGCTTTTTAATGGCAGTTTTATCCATCACTTTATTATAAAAGGGCAAATTATCAAAGGGCAATCTAGTTCGTTCCTTCATAAGGAAAAATCTCCATATTTTCATGAGCAGGATTAAGCAATGGGTTCAAGCCGGTTATTCGAAGGCTTCCTCGATTTCTATATCTGCACTAATGAAAAAATCATAAGATCAATAACATTAGATCTTGAGAGCTGGTAGTGATTTATTTGGGTGTTCAGAACAGGCAAACCCTTGTATGGCTTCTTCCATTTCTCGATTGAAACGAGTACGACCAACAGTTGTTCGAATGTATATATTAAGGATTTCTCCCATTCTACCTTTTCTTATTCGATAATGTTCATGGATTTCGTGGAAAGTACCCAAAGATTCGTATTGAACTTCGATAGGGGCTTCTTGGTTTACTGAGGTAATGATACGTAAATCCACTTCCCCCCACCGGAGCCATAAGGGGCTGTATAAGTCAATTCGTTTCTGTCGGTAAGCTCTGAGCACATCATCATAACTATAAAAGGAAGGTTTCTTACAAGAAAAGCTTTTATTTTCCGAGTGATACGGATGGTACCTATTCCCATAAATACCTTGACTATTTTGGACCGTTGATATATAAAGTCCAAGAAGCATATCCTGAGTCGGTATAGAAATAGGATCCCCGATAGCTGGAGACAAAAGATTTGTCTCAGAAAACATGAGTAAACGAGCTTCTGCTCTAGCTTCCAGAGATAAAGGTACATGGACAGCCATCTGATCTCCGTCGAAGTCTGCATTAAATCCCCCACAAACCGATGGATGTAAACGAATGGCACGTCCTTCTACTAAAATAGGTTGAAACGCTTGTATTCCCAATTTGTGTAAGGTAGGTGCTCGATTCAACAATATGGGATGTCCTTGCATAACCTCTTGAAGTACTTCCCATACAATGGGTCCCTTATCTCGAATCATACTTTTAGCAGTTCTTAGGTTGGGAGCAATATGTCGTCCGATGAGACTACGAATTAAAAATGCTTGAAAAAGCTCTATTGCTATTTCTGAGGGTAATCCACATTGGTACAATGATAGAAAGGGACCCACCACAATAACGGAACGACCTGAATAATCAACTCGTTTGCCTAGTAAATTTTCACGAAATCTTCCCTCTTTGCCTTCGATCACATCTGAGAACGATTTATAAGGCCTATTATGACTGTCTCTCATTGGTTGTCCGCAGATACCATTATCGAGAAGTGCATCTACGGCTTCCTGGATCAATTTTGTTTGATAAATAACAAATGACTCAGATCCACTTCTTGCTAATAAATTTGTAAGAGTATTATTCCGATTGATAACTCTTCGATAAAGTTCATTTAGATCTGACGAGGTAATAAGTCCACCTTCACCTAATTGAACGATTGGCCTCGGTTCGGGAGGAAGAACTGGTAATAGGCATAAGACCATCCATTTTGGTTCTATATTTGTTCGGAGAAAATGTTTAGCCAATTTCATGCGTCCAACCAGAAAATCCTTTCTTCTTCTAATTTTTTCATCCTCCCATCTATCCACAGTAGATTCTTGGTTCTCTTCCAATCTATTCCATTTCAATTCCACCAAGTTCTTCCATTCCATATGTGAACGATCTATAATCATTTGCAGATCCAGACCCATTAGTTGTTTCCCGATAGCATCTCCCCCAGTAGCTATTTCTCTCTCTTTAAATGTTCCAGAACCCCGAGGAAAGAGGTAATAAGGACGAGCAGAGAGGTAATGAGGAATAATCTCTCTCCAGGATTGAATCTCATAATCGAATGTACCCCGTGATCTCAATAAAGTTGGTTTGTTAGCTATGGGCCTAGCAAGAAAAAGATTTGGATAGGTTATTCTAAGATTTCCCCCCCTTCAGGATCGGACGTGAAAGTTTCCTCTCATCCGGCTCAAGTAACTAAAAAAAAAGATGCAAAAAACTCTTTTTCGCTCTGAAGAGAGATCGCTACTCTCTGCTCAAGTTCCAAGTGAAATTGAGTATTCCTTTATGTTATGATTCTACAACGTAGATATGGAATTATTGAGCAGTCTCCTCCCTTTCGAACAATCCTTTTCTTCTTGAAAGACCTTCAATTAGGGATTTACTTGTCTTTATCTCGTTCCATTTGATCCTTTAGGTTCCTGCTTGCTTTGCTTTACTTCGATGGTTAAATACTATTGATCGAAGCATATGTGCGATGAATAGACTCCTATAGCCATATCTTCGGTCCGGAATACCTCTATTCAGGGCTAACCCAAATAAAAGAGAATTAATTTCAAATTCCATTATCTGAAAGAAGTGTTTTCACGAAGTTCAATTAGCAATTTGATACAGAATATCTAAACCCTGGACTAATTCCTCTTTCTCAGCATCTTGAAAAGATGCTTATAATTCTGAGCTTCATGCTACTCCTCTGGAGGGTCATGTCAGAGCTAAAGGCATCCCAATGAGATTTAATAGGATGACAGTTCCTGATTACGGATCTGTATGATCGGAACTTGTGATCAAGTCACACATCGCAGTATACTGGACCTTCTAATTCTTTCCGAGTTTTAGCTAATAGATTCGCAATATAACTGGGAAGGCGTTTCAAATACCATACGTGAACCACCGGACATGCCAGTTTAATGTATCCCATTTGATATCTTCGAATTCGAGAATCAACGAATTCAACTCCACATTGTGTGCAAAATTTTGCATCTATCTTCTCATTTCCAATCCCTGGAGAATTTCCACAAGAACAAACTCTACTTTTGATAGGTCCAAAGATTCTTTCACAAAACGATCCATCTCTTTCTGGTTTATTAGTTTCATAATGTAGAGTATAAGGTTTAGTCACCTGTCCAACTATCTCACCATTAGGTAAAATTTTTTCGGACCAAGCACAAATCTGTTCGGGAGAAGCTAATCCAATTCGAAGTTGTTGATGTTTATTCTGGTCAATCATAAAAGCAATTTATTGTGATCAAACTTCCTCTCTATCTATCTGAAAGTTTTTCTCAGATATAATAGCATGATTCAATTCTAGAGCTAAAGATCGTAATTCTCGAATGAGCAATCGGAAAGATTCTGGAGCAGTGTCAGGTTTAGGTATTGGCCCTCCAGTGATAATGGCACCAAGTACTTCATTACGAGTTCTAATATGGTCAGATTTGAGAGTAAGCATCTCTTGTAAAATATAAGCAACACCAAAACCTTCTAGAGCCCAAACTTCCATTTCTCCTATTCGTTGCCCCCCTCGTTTGGATTTTCCTCTAAGAGGTTGTTGTGTAACCCGTGCATAAGGTCCACTCGAACGTGCATGTATTTTCTCATCAACTTGATGACTCAATTTCGACATATAAGCTTTTCCTATTGTAACAGGTTGTTCAAAAACATCTCCTGTTCTTCCATCAATTAATCTATGTTTTCCAGGATGATCTGGTTCGAATACCCATGGATTAGCTGTTTGCTCACTAGCTTTGTAAAGTTCAGGAAACACTAGTTTTCTCGAAGCTTCTCGCTCGTATTTTTCGTCAAAAGGTGTTATTCTATAATGTTTGTTCATCAGGTTTCCTGCTAAACCGGGCAAACATTCAAAGATCTGTCCTACATTCATTCGTGAAGGTACCCCTAATGGATTCAATACCATATCAACTGGTATTCCATTTTGCAAATAGGGCATATCTTGTCTGGGCAAAACTATTGAAATAATACCTTTATTACCATGCCTTCCAGCTACTTTATCACCCACTTGTATCTTACGTTTTTGTGATATATATACGTGTACTGTTTCCGCATTATCACCGGAATCATCTACTCTATTGATCCATCTCACGTCGATAACTCGACCCTTTCCACCTATAGGTGCTCTGAGACAATTTTCTCTCGCAGTGGATACCTCAATACCAAATATGGTTTGTAATAATCTTCCTTCTGGGGTACATAATGATTCTTCTATTGTTTGAGGCGTTAATTTACCTACCAAAACATCACCTGTTTCTATCCAAGATCCTAGCATTACAAGACCATTTTCGTCCAAATGACGAAGTGAATGAGCATCTAAATGAGGTATTTCTCTAGTGATTCTTTCAGGACCCTGGCTCGTCATACAGATTTCAATCCTGTATCTTACGATATGGAAAGAGGTATAAATATCTTCATATACCAGACGTTCACTAATGAGTATTGCGTCTTCGAAATTGTATCCTTCCCATGGCATATAAGCTACTAAAACGTTTTTTCCCAAAGATAGTTCTCCGCCTACCGTAGTCGCACCATCCGCCAGAATTTGTCCCTTCTTTACACATTCCCCTTGATGAATTTGAGGTTTTTGATGCGTACAAGTATTGGTATTAGAACGTTGATATATAACCGATTCTGTTCGTACAGTGTCTCCATTAACCGATGAAGTTATATTTACAGCATCGATATACTCGATCCTTCCCTCTTGTGTAGCTATAGCTACACTTCCTGAATCTAGAGCTGCTTGACCTTCCAACCCAGTTCCGGCAATGCACTTCTCGGGTCGAAAAAGTGGAACTGCTTGACGCTGCATATTAGAACCCATTAGAGCGCGATTCGCATCATTATGTTCGAGAAAAGGAATAAGGGAAACTCCAACGGAAAAATATTGGAAAGGAAAAATACTTCTGAAATGGATTTGTTCCCATGCAATAACTATAAATTCTTGTCGGTATCGAGCTGGAGTAATTTGTTCCTCTTGAATTCCTTGATTTAACGCCAAAGAATTTCCCGTAGCTATCCGATAGTATTCATCCTCATCTTCTCCCGGTAGTAGATAAACCATATGTTCTTCTCTCGATCTCTCGGAGATCTTATAGAATGGACTTTGTAAAGAACCACAATCACCAATCTTTGCATGAATAGATAATGATGCAACAAGTCCAGCATTCATTCCTTCGGACGTATCAATTGGACAAATACGCCCATAATAACTGGGATGAATATCCCGTGTCCGAAAACTAGCAGTTCGCCCTGTTAAGCCCCCAGGGCCTAAATGGCTCAATTTTCGCCCATGAGCTATTTCCGTCAATGGATTAGTTTGATCCAAAAATTGGGATAAGGGGTGTGAACCAAAAAAATCTTGAAAAGTGTTTTTTAATAGAGTTGAAGTGACCAAGTTCTGAGGAGTTGATCTGCGCTTGGTTGCTCTGTGTATAGTTCTTTTAACTGCATCTTCTAAACGACCTAGAGCTAATCTAAATTGATTCTGTAATAAATCTGCTACAGAACGAATCCGTCGATTTCTGAGGTGATCTATATCATCGAGTGTACCCATTCCAAATTTAACCCCGATAAGGTAATCCACAGCAGCCAATACATCTTGTGGTAATGAAAAAATCTCGTTCTCGGGTATATCAAGGTTCAGTTTTTGGTTCAGATTTCGTCGACCAATCTTTCCCAATTCACATCTTTTTCGGAAAAATTTTTCTTGCAATTCTTTACATAGAGACTCGGAAAATACCAAATCGCCACTTATACAGTAGAGTTTTTTATAAAACTCCAGAATGGCTTTTTCCCTCGACCATAGATATTCCTCCCGCTCCCACCTCTCCTTCTTCTTCTTCTTCAATAAAAATAAAAATCTTTCGGGATAGCGAGTATTGTCCAGAATCTCTTCGAGATTTAAACCCATAGCTGATAATAGAACTGGAATAGATATTTTTTGTTTTCTGCTTACACGAGCCCATATCCTTTCTCCCACATCGATCTCTAATTTCGATCTTCTTCCCCAATCTGAAATCAGAGTGCCAGTATATATATAATTAATTCTATTATGGTCTAATTCCGAACGGTAATAAATACCAGGACTTATTAATATTTGATTAACCACGACTCTGTAAATCCCATTTACTACAAATGTTCCATGGGAATTCATTAAAGGAATATTTCCGAGAAATACAGTTTGTTTCTGTATCTTCCTACTATTCCTCCGAATCGATCTTGCTGGTACATATAATTCAGAGTAATATGTAAGGGACTGATATACAGCATCTCTCTCTTTGATGAAAGGTTCTGCTAATTCATATTCATTACCAAAAAGCCTGAATTCAATTTCTTTATCTATATCCTCAATTTTTGGAAAATTATGAAGTTCTTCCATCAAGCCCTGATCGATAAAACGACAAAATCCTTCAAATTGTATCTTACCAAATTCAGGGATTGTAAACGCTCCCTCATTTTCATCTAATCGCATTGGAAGTTTCCCATCTGTAGAAAAATCTATTCAATTATTCCCGATTGATCTATATGGATCAATCCGACAAAAAAGATTCGGATGTATATTCAGTCTTCACTATATCCCATGAAATTCTACCCGTATCCAGATATACTTCCAATAAAAAAAAAAAAAAGGATAAGGAAGAGGTACTTTGATACTTTCTTCCAACCACGTGAAATGGAGCTATGAACGAATGAATCAAACCATTCTTAAATGTTAATCTCACTTAGAAAATTTCCTAATGAAAATAGTCAGATCGAAAGACGGAGAACAAATTAGATCCATTTCCTTTATGGTTGACTTTAGCATACATCTCATACTATACTTAAAGGACGGACGAATGACTTGAAAGGACAAAAGATTCGATCTGTCCATGGGATTCCCATATCTCGGCGACATAGCCAAGCGGTAAGGCAGAGGACTGCAAATCCTCCATCCCCAGTTCGAATCCGGGTGTCGCCTTGTTGAGGTAAGTAAATGGAAGGAAAAGTCTGTATTTCCATTACAGAACCTCTGGAGACATATTGGTACATATTACCAATATAGATAGTGAGTTACGTACATTTGATCTCGATTCCGTCGTGAATGTACGACCCTCGAGTTAGTTATAGTAACTCGCAACGTTCAGAATGCAAAGGTGGACCATTCATTTCAACTTCAACTTTGCACTATGGTTAATAGTTCCCTTATCATCTCGATGATGAAATCATTATTTTTTAGAGAACATGATCCGTATGGATATAGTCGGTATAACTTGGGCTGCTTTAATGGTAGTTTTTACATTTTCCCTTTCACTCGTAGTATGGGGGAGAAGTGGGCTATAATGGTAATGCTTAAGAATCAATTATTGCGTTCCTTCCATATCATGCATGGTAATATATTCTGTTCCATAAGGATCCAGTAATATTGAATCTTCGTTCCAAATTGAAACACTCTACATGGAATTATTTCCTCTTTATCCCCGTAAGGGATGTACGTAATCCCTTATCATTATCATTTTCCTATGAAAAATCTTATTTTCTTCAACAGGTTTGAATTCATTAGTTCTTTTCTAGAATGAGTCGATAATCTCATTTCTTCCACTGAAGAACGATCTCTCTTCTCTTTCTTAGTAGGAATAGAAAGAGTCTCTGTTTTATCGGATGGTTCCGAATTGATCGGATCTGATATGAATTCCGTTCTCGGAAAAATATGGGACATAAGTCATAGATTCCTTTGCTTTTTCATATACCATTTCAAGTGCTATATCTAACATGTGCTAGATATAGATGTTCGTACCGAAAAAAAGATGTTCAACTTTGATCCTAAAGAATCCGCAAGTACGTTCAGAATTAAGTCTGTCTGCATTGGGTCTATTTTTCCAGGAGCAGGAAGAAGGTGATGTGATCAGCTCCGCTATTTTATGGTACGAGGTCCTTCATCCTACATTTACCATATATGGATAAGTACCATTAAGATATATTTATCCATATATGGGTGTAAAAGAAGAAGTAGTACAAAAGAAAAGGTTAGATATTCTTTTCCTCCGTACTACTTTTTTTTCTTTTCAAAAAAAATTAAAAGCAATCCCTACCCTGTATTGTTGTAATACAATAGATCCACCCTACCCTATATTGTTGTAATATAAAAGATCTCATAACCTATTTTATACTTATGATCTGAATCATAAAGATCTATCTAGTGATCAGCAATCAATTGATTTTCATCAAAATCAATTGCTTCCACTGCTTGCACTGGCCGTTTTGACGTAAGGGATAAGTAGAAAAGCAGTAGGAACTGCAAGGAACAGTAGAACAGCAATAAATGCAAGGGTATTTACTTCCATGATCTCCTTATTTTAACTTTGTTCAAAAATAGCTCGAGATTTGATCTCATTTTGATCTCATTTTGATCTCATAGAGATGAATGAATCTTTCTTTCAAGATCCATGAAATAGATGTATGTCATTGATAGAATTGGTTCGAGTAACGAAATCTAACTAATGGATTGAATGAATTCTTCGATGGAAATAGTATAACCTAATACGATCACTTTTGATAAGACTAGTAGTAAAAACTTACGTGCATCAGAAAACGTTCCGATCAACACATGTCTGGTATAATTTCGAAAGAATAGGATTCGTACGAATAAGAACCTTATGCTCCTCCAGAAGACGCTCGTCAGACATGAGAGATATTTTGCTTGGATCTCCACGATTTAGATGGAATTGTGAATCTATCCCGCTTCGGTGATGATATAGAAAGAAGTATCCCATATCGAATTTATCCAGAGGCCCACCCATGACCCTGGAATGATAAGGACTAGTCCGTCCAGATCCTGACATGATCATTCACAGTTCACTTACTATTGGATCGGGACTGACGGGACTCGAACCCGCAACTTCCGTCTTGACAGGGCGGTACTCTAACCAATTGAGCTACAATCCCAATACAGTACAGTTCACCTACTATTGGATAATATTTATTCCATGATAGGTGCTAGATAGGTCATATAGATTATGCGAGTGCTAGGTCGATTAAATATCTTATCCTTCTCTTTCATTTTTGAAATGTATCGATTCATACGGAATCGGGCATCTACGATATGAATAGATATCGATGTCGGGGTTCAATAACCAAATTTTCATTCATGATTAGCATGAATATAACCATACCGATAGATTGGTATTGATGATATTGGTTGGGTCGAGCTGGATTTGAACCAGCGTAGGCATATTGCCAACGGATTTACAGTCCGTCCTCATTAACCACTCGGGCATCGACCCAGGAACAAGACAGTAATTGAAAATTATTTAGGATACCTAAATAATGGATCATGGTACCCCCAGGGGAAGTTGAATCCCCGTTGCCTCCTTGAAAGAGAGATGTCCTGATCCACTAGACGATAGGGGCCACCAATCTATTCTTTATAATATGAAAGTGATCGGGAAGTTGTCAATAGTATGACCAGAATTCTTGGTTTCCTCAAGTTTTTTTCAATAAACTTGCCTATCGATAAAATGGAGTCCCTTCAGAAATTACTTATTGCAATTAAAACAACTCTAAAGCAATTTACGGAATCTCTATTTGTGATCCATCGGCCCAGTTCCGATAAAAAAAGACTTTATGGACTCAAATTATACAAAATGTTTCATGCTTGATAATTTTAATCCTTTTAATAGTGAATGGGGCTTATCGTTCTCTGATCGAAGTTATCCGGAAAAGACTCAAAAAAAGATAAATGGGTTGGTTGGACAAAAGATCGATCCGTATGTTACAATCGGATCGTGGCGGGTATAGTTTAGCGGTAAAAGTGTGATTCGTTACATTATCAACTCGAATAATGGAAGGATCTTTTACATGGATCTTTGATCCATCTAAAGCTCTATTTCCAGATAGGTTCAAAACCTCCCCTATACCATCCATCCAGAGTTCATATGTTACCACAACTTCATATACTTTACGTTCCCATATTAGAGTATAGTGCTTCACTTCTTTCCATTAAAACAAATGCCCGTTGGTGTTCCAAAAGTGCCTTTCCGAGCCCCTGGAGATGAAGATGCAACTTGGGTCGACTTATACAACCGACTTTATCGAGAGAGATTACTTTTTTTGGCTCAGGATATCAATCACGAGATTGCAAATCAACTCATGGGTCTCATGGTATATTTGAGTGCAGAAGATGCAAATAAAGATATTTTCTCATTTATCAACTGTCCCGGTGGATCAGTAATACCAGGGGTAGGTCTTTTCGATATGATGCAAGCAATAGTACCAGATGTACATACAATATGCATGGGGGTAGCTGCTTCAATGGGATCTTTCATCCTAATCGGGGGAGAAATGCCTAAACGTATAGCATTACCTCACGCTAGGGTTATGATCCACCAACCTGCTAGTTCCTATTATGACGGATCGGCTGCAGATTTTCATAACGAATCTAAACACGTAACGATGCTTCGCGATTACATAACCAAATGTTATATAGAAAGAACGGGCCAACCCGGAGAGGTAATTCAACGGGACCTGAACAGAGATGTTTTTATGTCAGCAACAGAAGCCCAAGCTTATGGCATTGTTGATGTCGTAGCGGAAGGTTGATCTCATAGCGGAAGATCCTCTTTTTAATTTATTTTTATAATGAACTGTAAACTGTGATCTCTTTGTTTGTTCCTTTTCAAAAAAAAAGGGGGGGAAAGTGATTCATTTCATAATCACCTGATATGGTATGGTTAGGATCAATCCGAACCAGTTGATTCCGCATACAATACAGCTAGAATGCCCACTATTCAACAACTTATTAGAAATGCAAGACAGCCAATAGAGAATAGAAAAAAATCTCCTGCTCTTCGAGGATGTCCTCAGCGTAGAGGAGTATGTGCTAGGGTGTATGTGCGACTCGTTTGGATCAGAAACTTAAACAGACTGGGAAATTCTTACAACGGAATAACAGAAGAATTTTCCCGCTGTAATCAAGTAAAGATCCATCATCTAACCTTACCGGGGATGAAATTTATGGTTTCCATTGGTGCAAATCCAATCACCTTGATGTGGGATGAAAAGCAATTCCTCATTGGTAGCGAATGGTCATCAATCCATTGAGCGGGGAAATCATGCAAATTGAAGAAGCATAAAGTTTATGCTCATATTGCCGCGAGAACGGAACAACAGGGTCAGCTACCTGGCCAACCCCAGAATTACATGTCGTTACTGTATTAATAGATCTTGTAATGAGAGTATTTATTACTTAATGATTCAAGAGTAGAGCTGGAGATGGTAAACCGTACAAGTTACCGATAACATACTCATCTCATATTTCGGAAATGAATAAAAGGCTCCGGCGTATAGAGAGGACCTTACCGTTGGAGAAAGAACCATAGAAACGATGAAACCCATGATTTTTTCTCATTCTCAGTACAAGGTCCCAGTCCTTGCCTACCAGGAAGATGCCTATCCAAAGGAAATTATGGTTGGGAAGGTTGCAGTAGCAAAAGCCATTGGAACTTTTATTTTCTAAATAAGAAGAATCAGTGTTATTCTCAATGGACCAAACAAAACAAATGACTAACCGAGAAAAATATTAGCGATTCATGAGAGTAAACTTCAATGACCAGAGTGAAACGTGGATATATAGCTCGAAAACGTCGGAAAAAAATTCTTGCATTTGTATCAGGCTCTCGAGGGGCCCATTCGAAACTTTTTCGAACTGCTAACCAACGGAAAGCTAGAGCCTTAGTTTCCGCCCACCGAGATAGAGGTAAACGCAAGAGAGATCTTCGTCGTTTGTGGATTACTCGGATCAATGCAGCAGCTCGTGCCAATGGGGTTTCTTATAATAGATTCATCCAATATTTGTACAAGAGGCAGTTGCTTCCAAATCGTAAAACACTTGCACAAATAGCTGTATTAGATAGTAATTGCTTTTCCACCATCTTTAACAACTTATCGTATGATGAAATAGGTTAGGTATAGATGAAATAAATAGGTAAAGATGGAATGGATAGAACAGATTCTCCCGGAGAATTCCCTCCGGGAAGGTCGAAATATTTAAAAGTTTTTTTCATATTGGAAATGAACGAAAAGAATTCAATCCAATTCTTTTCCAAAAATGAAATCCTGTTGACTTTTTCAACAATAGACTCAAGATCTGCATCTTTATCGAACAGATATTCCAGCTCCGATTTGATTAAGGAGTAGGCTTATTTCCCATGGATCAAATTAGTTTTCATTATAAAGAAAAGGTAACAAAGATAGAATACGAGCTCGTTTAATAGCGTTAGTCATTAGACGTTGTTGTTTTGAAGTTAATCTATTCACTCGGCCGGATAATATTTTTCCTTGCTCACTAATAAATCGACTAATTAGGCTCATATTTTTATAATCGATCCGATCTCCCGACCTAATAGGTGACAAATGTCTACGAATTGGTTTCAAATATCTACGAATTGGTTTCAAACGTCTGCGAATTGGTTTCAAATGTCTACGAAAAGATTGCTTGGGTTTATCCATAGTTTGTTTCATGAACCTTTTGAATACTATTTATTCCAAATCTTTTTAAAATATTGTTCCATTAAAGATCTTGTTGAAATACCATTTCTTTTTATATCTGTGATTTATTCCTATCCATGGGTAGGAGTAGTACGTTTAATCTCTTTTTTTTATCTCTCCATGAATGGTATGCTTGTAACAATAGGGACAAAATTTATTTGATTCCAATCGAATAGGTGTATTGCGTCGATTTTTCCGAGTCGTATATCTAGAAATCCCCGGGAATCTTTTATAAACACTATCTTGGGTACAACTAGTGCACTCCAAAGTAATTGTTACTCTTATATCTCCGCTCTTGGCCATAAACTTACTCTGAATATTGGTTTTGCTTTTCGACCTCAAAAATAAAAAGGGAAAAAGGGATAGAAATTGATAGCCGGAGATCCTACGGTGAAACATTTGAAAGTAAAAAAATGATTGATCAGGAGTGAGTTTTCAGTTTTACTTACAAAATTGAATGTGGAAAGAATATTTAGATCGATATTTCTACTTGAATTCTACCCCCTTCCAGTCCTAAACTTAGATCCTTTTTGGGGCTGAATGCACTAATTTCTCCAAGAGGTAGGAGAAGTCAATCTAGCACAATCTTTTTTCCCTTGGCTTTAAGGGGAGGAAAAAAATTAAAAAAAGGAAAGAATAAGAGCATCTGGAAAAAAACGATTGATTTCTATCAATAGGCCGGCTAAAAAACTGACGCATAAAATAGCTAACACAGGCGCTGTGGAAAGATAGGTCTTTAGATCTTGCATTGTTAATTCTCCTTATTGATCATTAAGTGATTCAACCGTATCAATAGTTATGAATCCTAGAGAAAACTCGGAACTGATGAATATATATAATGTGATCCGGGCTGTGGTCCTATTTATAGAAAAGGAAAAAGATGTTTCATCACCATAATGAATAGTGATATTCTAGATAATAGACCCTACATATATAAAGTCTTTTCACTCACGAGACCGAAGAGAAATGAAGGTGGAAAAATGTGGGAAACAGATTTCGAATTCTATAAAATAAAATTAAAATAACATTGTCTAATGATTAGAAGGGATGTAGCGCAGCTTGGTAGCGTGTTTGTTTTGGGTACAAAATGTCGCAGGTTCAAATCCTGTCATCCCTACCTTTCCCTTCTTTTCTATGGAAAGAAAGGAATGAAAGATCATTTGATATCGATTCGACGGGAACATCAAATAATTGAATCGTATCAGATGCGAAACTGTTTTGCTCTAAGAGTATCAACAAAAGGTATTTTTCCTTCATCTCCGAATATTAAAGAAAGCGCTCTTAGTTCAGTTCGGTAGAACGTAGGTCTCCAAAACCTGATGCCGTAGGTTCAAATCCTACAGAGCGTGATTCTGTTCCTATCAAATCCAACCCTCAAAATTATCGATAATTCATTCCAACTGGAACGAGCAATGGAATCTGACCTCCCAGGAAAAGTAGGAGGCCAATGAAATTGGAGGATATTCCAGGATCAAATATCCAATTGATCACCACGTCGGTATTGTGAATATGCAGTTACGAATAATCCGGCCAAAGTTATAGGAATTAGACCTAACACAATTCCGGATGGCAAAGCCTCAATCATTTCTATTCAACGGAATAAGTAGGGATAATAGCTATACTGGATAGTACCCTTAATTTGCTATGAATCTCAATGATCAGAAATTTATATAGAGGGAATAAACAAAATTATTGAAATTGAAATAGTGAACTGAGAGGGTTTCCCCTTCCTTCATTTTGAATAAGTTGTATCTTGCTCGAACTAATGAATAGGACTAGGGTGAAAATGATAGAAGCCAATAAGAAACCGAAATAACTAATTATAGTTATAGTAGGCGTGGAAGGACTGAATGAAATATGGTTTATACATATCTTCATGAGACAATTACCTAAATTTTGCTTTTCGTAACCTTGAGATCAGAATACAAAAGATCAATTGTCCCAATTCGTACCAATTCAGGATCCTATATCTACTATAGGATATGTATGAATGAACATGGATGAGAGGAGATCTATAGTAGAAATCTCTTCATTATCCTAGCATTCATCGAGCAACTAATGAATAGCACCGGCAAACCCCTTCACAAATTGTCGAATGTAATCTTCTTACAGGGTGAATGAATTCTCAATCAGTACGATTGGATCACCTGGCATTATCTTTTTACCAGTAGCTATTGGTCCAGAGATTGGACCGGAAGAAAACTCTCCACAGACATAGCCAAAGTTTTGTGAATTTCACGTTTAGGTGTAAGAAAGAATATGAATATCCAGTTTGTCCTTTCATTTCTCGATCTTATTGATCCAATCATTCGACCCTCTAGACGGATTAGGGTTTTTCAATATTAATTATTAGAGCGAGTAGAGCCCGATATTACAGAAATTCCACCTATTGCAAAGAGTAATTTGTAATTTCACATACCTAAAATTGACTAGGTTCTATTGCACTATCCACTTGGTTTTATCTAATAAGTAACACCTACTCGTTAATACAAGGTACTATATAATAAGTCTGTGGCATAACTCCATCTGTGCCGGATACTATTGGAAAAGCAACATACATCTGCGTAGCACCAATGATCCCCGTGCAATTTGAATTACTGGGTTCATCTACACGGGCATAATGTCATGTCGGAAAGAATAATATTCTGGATGAGTTTTATTGATAGTGATTGATATCCTTTGCAAGCGGCACTCATCCTCTTTTTCGGTTCTAAAGCCACCCGTATGCAGAAGCTAATTCCAATCGAAAATTTCCACTATGCTATTGTTACAACATCGATTGAGGGAGTTGGGGTTCCTTACGCCCGGACGGACCTCGGAACATGCAATATTCTCTTATTTCTGTTGGGATTTAGTCGACCAAACAGAGATAGAATAACTGCTGGCAGGAACAGAATCATTCTATCCCGTTCCTTCTCGATACTCATCAAAATTGTATTGCTGTGTCAGAAGAAAGCTAGCTATACTGGTCCAGTAGACTTTAAAGATACCCTTGGTATAACATTGACAATCGAACAAGGATTGGAGAAGATATCAGTAGTTTTCCATTTCCTGATCTCTATCTTTCATGGGATCAATTCCCCCTTGACTGACTTTACAATAATATATGGAGCTGAGCATGTCTGGGAATACGGGAGAACGCTCCTTTGCTGACATTATTACTAGTATTAGATACTGGGTTATCCATAGCATTACCATACCTTCTCTATTCATTGCAGGTTGGTTATTTGTAAGCACGGGTTTGGCTTATGATGTGTTCGGGAGCCCCCGGCCAAATGAGTATTTCACAGAAAGTCGACAAGAGGTTCCATTAGTAACTGGCCGTTTCGATCCGTTAGAGCAACTCGATGAATTTACTAGATCTTTTTAGGAGGCACTAATGACTATAGATAGAACTTATCCAATTTTTACAGTTAGATGGTTGGCCGTTCACGGGCTAGCTATCCCTACAGTTTTTTTCTTGGGATCAATATCGGCAATGCAGTTCATCCAACGATAAACTCTATACTAAAAGAAGAGGAAGTATGTAGATATGACACAACCGAACCCGAACGACCAAAATGTTGAATTGAATCGTACCAGTCTCTACTGGGGGTTGCTACTAATTTTTGTACTTGCTGTTCCATTCTCCAATTATTTTTTCAATTAGGAACAATGATAATATTCTCACTCCATTCGAAGAGATCCAATACGCATAATTATCTATGCTATGACTGTTTATGTCTCGAGTATGACCACTTAAGAAAATGTGAAAGGGAGTAAGAGAAATGGCCGATACCACTGGAAGGATCCCTCTTTGGTTGATAGGTACTGTAACTGGTATTATCGTGATTGGTCTACTGGGTGTCTTTTTCTATGGTTCATATTCCGGATTAGGGTCATCCCTATAGTAGGGGAAATGCACTTACTGTGGGAAATAGTATACATGCGAAAGTGAAAAATCGATAAGGCCTTACCCTTCAAAGAAGGGTAAGGCCTTATCGAAATCTCTTTTTGAGATTCTTTCTATATTAATCTGAATTAGAAGATTCGTACAAATAAAATGACTCTGTCATTTACTTCATTCAATGACTTTCAGTCAAGTGATGAGCCAATCTATTCTTCCGCTATATGATCGTAAAAAATTTGGATCGATCAAATTTAAATATCTGTCGAAGGAACAACAGAAAAACAGATAATATTAAGTACTAAAGATTTGCTCATTTATCTGATGGAAGATTATGCGAAGTTTTTGTAAAAACCCGAACTATGAGAATCTAAATGTGCATATAGAATATTTTCTTCTATTTTTTTGGCTTACAAAATAAAAGAGGAGGCACCTTTTATTCATTTTCTCTCATTAGGAACAAACCCTATCAAAAGTTTTATAGGTTTTTTTATGAGTGATATTGCCCCTTACTTGTCTGCTCTTCCTTCTTTAGGAATTTTCAGTATAACGTACAAAATAATCTTCAAATTACGAAGGAATTGACGAATAGGACAAGATCGGAAACCCAATTAGTTCTTCGAATAATGAAATAGGAGAATGGGATCAGAGAAAATAGGAATCTTCTCCAATCCAAGATTGCTTAGTTATTCTCCTCATCTCTCCTCCCTACGATCTATCTCTATTTTCCGGATCGTTTGGACAAGGAAACGAGGGAATGGCATGTATATAGTACACGATATAGCATATCGGGGATCGTTCAACAAGTTGATCTGTTCCAGTGCTTGTCACTCCCTATTTCAAATTTATTCCAATTTAGATCTAAATGAACATTTTATCAAGAATATATAAGGGAGAAGAAGGATAAAAGGCTCCGAAGGGGTATTCATTTTTGAATCAATAAGTAAACTTCATGTTCAAAAATCTATGGACCTAAAGATTCATCTCGGCCAATTGAACTTTCTCAAATTGTTTCTTCTTAAGGACCAAAAATATCTGTGCCAGAATGACAGATGCTAAGAATAATAAAAGACCTTTAACACGTAATGGATCTTGAAGTACTATCTCTGCATCTCCTTGACCAAATCCACCCAAATTAGGGTTATTCGTTAATGGCTGATCGACCTTGATCAATTCGCCTTCTGAAATAAGAAGCTCCGGTCCTGGAGGTACAATGTCAACCACTTGCCCACCGTCTGATGTATTATCGATAGTTATCTCATATCCACCCTTTTCTTTACGTAAAATTTTGCTCACTCTTCCTGTTGCTGAAGCACTATAGACCGTATTGTTGCTCTTACTCCCGTCGGGATAAATTTGTCCTCTTCCTCTATTACCACCCACATATATGGGATATTTCAGGAAGTGAGCTTCTTTATCAGTAGAAGGATCTGGTGAAAGGATGGGGAACACAAGTTCACTATATTTTTGACCGGGAACAGGACCTATTACAATAATGTTTTTTTGATTGGGACGATAGTTCTGAAAATAAAGATTACCCGTCTTTTGTCTAATCTCAGGGGAAATACGATCCGGAGGGGCTAATTCAAAGCCCTCGGGTAAAATTAGAACAGCTCCTACATTTAAAGCCCCTTTCTTGCCATTAGCAAGAACTTGTTTCATCTGCATATCATAGGGGATCTTAACAACTGCTTCAAATACGGTATTGGGAAGCACGGACTGTGGAACCTCAATATCCACAGGTTTTTTTGCCAAGTGACAATTGGCACATACAATACGTCCAGTGGCTTCTCGGGGATTTTCATAACCCTGCTGTGCAAAAATGGGATATGCATTCGAAATGGATGTCCGAGTTATGATATGTATCATGACCAGGACGGAAATTAACCGAGTCATCTTTTTCGCCCATTCATAAGTATTTCTATTTTGCATGGTTCAATTATTGGTTCCAAATCATTTTTGGGGTGAGAGTAGGTAGCTATCATAGTTACCTGTCAAAAATTCTGCTACTATATTGATTCAACCAAACCTAAAAATAATAAATCGGAAGTCGAAGTCTCGCACCAGGAGAAGAATGAAGGGGAGGAATAGCTAATTCCTGAACACGGAAAACACTTTATTATTCTGTTTCAATTGTTTCGGTCGGAGAAAACAACCTACCTATTCTTTATTCATTCATCGAATGATAAATTACTACAAGTGAAGGAGATATACGATTGAAACGACGGAAGATCCAATATTTAAGAATCGTATCTAAGATGACTGGAAAAGTTGAAACAAGACCAGATATGATTCGTTCATTATGGGCAAATCCATAACTTTCGGAAATCGAATCGATCATCAGTTCCCAACCATGGGGTGAATGAAACCCAATACATAGATCGGTTGCTAAAAGAATTAGAAAAGCTTTCATTGTATCGCTCAGACTATAGAAGAATTCTTGGATCCAAGAATTGATAATAGCGAGTTTATTCTTACCCAGAATGATATAAGCACTTATAAAAGCAAAACCTATTAGATTTGTTAATAAATGTGATATTATCTGGATACAATCTTCATTGTACATTTCGACCAATTGGATCGTTTCTTTGTGAATCTCTATACGAAGAGATTGTGAATGTGTTCCCAAAGAATCTTCCACCATTCTTTCTAACAAGAATAGTTCTTCTATTTTCTCAAATCTTCCCAGAGCATTTTGTTCCTGGAGATAATCAAAAATTTTCTGAGATTTAACCGTATTCCACCAATTTGTAACCCAAGGCTCCAAACCTTTCCGTAATGAAATAGGAATTACCCAAGGCAGTACTACTAAACATGCAAGATATCGTAGGGAAGCTGATGCTTTATATTCGGACACTTCCAATTCGTGAATCGCTAACGAACCTGATTCACTTGTCAGTTCTGTCCGAAATCTAGACAAAGTACGAGTGATAGAATGAGGTATGGGATCCATAGATTGATCTATTGCGTAATTGTTTGATCCCGATCAAAAAAATATCCTCGGGAAAAAAGTAAAAGGTTTGTTCAAAATGGGTGAGACGGAGCATAAGGAGATCATTCCAAATCATTTATATCTGGACCAATTATCTATTCATTTTTTTCATCTTCTTCTTTTTTAGAAGAATAACTTGAAGTAACATAAGTCTTATTCATTGCCAAGATCCTTTGAATCCTGATCACTAGATCCTTTACGAATATTTCCCCAGTTATCTCCAAAGATGACAAACGCTCTTGAAAAATGAGAGAACGACAAAAAGTCATAATTGGATCGTGATGAGAGTAAAAAAAGCGTTTTAGTTTTAGGGAAACCGGACCACTCTATCTAGTAATTGTTGTTTCTGATACATCATATTCATCTACTGGTACCAGTTCTATTTTAACTTATTGCTTTTTCTATATTACCTCTTTCTATACTATTTCATAAAAATAGTATATTGTTCGTAAAGATCCTATATCGTTCCATTTTCATACAATGAAATTTCAATAAATATTTCATTGTATGAAAATGGAATATTTATTTAGATTTCCTGATTGGATATTTATTCATGTTCCTTTATCCTCGACATATATTCAAATGTTTTTACATTTGAATGTATGTCGAGGATAAAGACACCCCCGATTTCAAAACCCTTCAATGGATACACGCAAGAAACGGGCTGATTCAGCGGCTTTCTGTTCGATCTCCCTTAGGTTCACATTATCACCAGTACGAGTTAAAGGAATGTCTTGTCGGCCCTTTATTTCCATATAAAGAACACGACGAGGGGAAATACCTTCTTGAATTTCCATTTTGATCATCTGAATATCCTTCATAAGAAATCGTGGGAAAATACGACGATTTATTCCGGGAAATCCCCAACGAAAAAGACATACAATTCCTTTTTTTTTATCGAACTTATTATAGCCACTACCCACATTGAACAAAATTGTGCACCACAGATAAGAGCTAATGAACAGACCTGCAATACCATAAAAACACATTACAATTCCTTGTGGAACAAAGAGTATTTGCTGAGATGACAATAGGGGTATCAGGTTCTCACCAAAATAACTCGAGATCCCGACTAGGAAAAATCCTAGTGAACCCAGAAAGAGGATACAAGCCCAAAAGAAATTACTTCTTTTTCGAGACCCTGTTATAGGTTCTATCCAGAGCCATTTGGATCGACGATTCATAAAAAATTGTATTCAATTCCATCCTATTGAAGTTGAGGGAATAGCCAACTTTTTTATCCTTTGGTTCCCAAACTCTTATGAACTATCTATATAGATAGATAAATTTTCAGTTAAGTCAGCCAAGTTTGTCTTCTTGTCCATTCTTACCATCCATTTCAAATGGGTCCTTCCCTAATTTATCAATTTTAGAAACAACATTGGATCAGTGGAGTATAAATATCTCCTGGAATAGATATCTATACCGTATGAAAAAATAAAACCGACCACATTAACATATTGACCCATACCTATTTATTGACATATGTGTAGATCCTATCTGTATATGTATATGAATATGAATATGAATAAATATCCATATTCATATACATATAATTTGGATATTTATACCTATTTTGTGTCTATAAGAGTTCTATCTTAATATCATCTAAAATAGATATAGATATCCTATCTGTTCTGCAATTGAAAGATCTAAACCTATTTATTAAATCTGATTTGATCAGATTCATAAAATCTCGTCATTCTGAATATACAGATGAGAAAGAACCATTGTAATTGCCGGAAGTAATAAGCCGACTAAAGGCACCAAAATAGAGGGTAGGATAGGGAGTAGGTTAGGGAGTAGGTTAGGAATTATCATAGAACGAGTACCTTACTTAATCAATGAAATGTTTATCCATATTACAAAGAATAATTATAAGGTCAAATAAGTGATGGGACCAAATAAGCGGTCCCATTCGTCCTTCTTCATAGAATACATGTATGCAAGTGTTCGTTGTTCCTTTCCCCGTCTCTTCCGAAAAGACTAAAAAAGCATTTCCAGTTGGGGCAATTTTTTTTTTTAATAAGATCTCGATGAGTTCAACAATGAGTTCTATATTACAACATAGAGATCCATTAGAACACTTACTATATAAGTAAAATAGTGGAAGAACATGAATCCTGACCAAAATTTATCTGATTTCTGAAAGTGGAGAATTGGCTATATGGATTGTTAGTATAGGCTCGAGGATCAAAAATTGTTAATAAGAAGGGGGTGAAAAGCAATTCTCTCCTTCGCCGCGATAAGAAACTGTATCACTGTCACTTCCGTTACAAGGAACTCGATTTGATCCTTTTTCCTGATAAGGAAACTCAACCGTTCATTTTTTTCTTTTTCTTTATTTACAAGGAAGACCGTAAAACGTAAAACCAAAATAGTTCACTCAGAACACCTTTTAAGAGATTACGTGGAACGATCAGATCAAATAAACCATGACCAAATAAATGCTCAGTCACCTGAAAATCTTCAATCACTTTCTGACCTAATGTCTGTTCGATTACTCTTTTACCTGCAAATGCAATGTACGCTTTAGGTTCGGCAATAATAATATCTCCCAACATGCCAAAACTAGCAGTCACTCCACCAGTTGTCGGTGACGTCAGAATCGATATATATAACAACTTTTTCTCCTTCTGATGAATATATAATGCAGAAGCTATTTTAGCCATTTGCATTAAACTAAAACTTCCTTCTTGCATACGTGCTCCTCCGGAAGCACACACAATAATTAATGGAAGAGATTCCGCGGTAGCGCGCTCGATCAGACGGGTTATTTTCTCACCTACTACAGAGCCCATACTACCTCCCATGAACTGAAAATCCATAACTCCGAGTGCGATAGTAAGACCATTTAATTGACCTATGCCTGTTTGAATAGCATCAGTTAAACCTGTCTCTATTTGATAGAAAGTGATATGATCCTTATAAGATTCATCCTCAGAATTAAGATTATCAGAATGAGAAGGTTCATTCTCAGAATAAAATTGAAGAACATCTAGAGTGTACATGTCTTCATCCATAGGACGCCAAGTGTCACGATCAATTGGAAGTTCTATTCTATCTGAACTATTCATTTGCAGATAATATCCACATTCTTTACAAACACTTTGATTCTCTCTCAAGAATCTGAGATATAGCAAGTTATCGCAATTATCGCATTGAGTCCATAACTTCTTAATTTTAGCGTAATCAATACTTTTATTATTGTTTTTATCCATCTCATTGGCATCCCTACTATTCCTTTCGACCGAATTTTTTAGTAATGCAGTTATTTTACGATTGTCTTCGAACCACTCCTTTATAGACATAGAGTTTTCCTTCCATATAAAGGTGAAAATTGTTACTTTTCCTATCTTATTTTGTATGAAGAGAAGTCGTATAAGTATAAATACAATGATGAAAATTATTAATCAATAGTGGAATGAATCATTGAGAAATCAATTCCATTAATTATTGATTAGGAATCTGAAGTATCGATCCGAGATTATGATAGAATACTTTATTCTATTATAAAGAAAGATTCTCTCCTATACCGCGATGGAAAGGAATTTTCATTTAAAATACAACATCTTTTGGGCTAGAAGGGATTTGAACCCTTGACTTCACGGTCCGGAACCATGAGCTCTGATCCACTGAGCTACCAACCCTATCGAATGATCTATAAGATCATTGTAAAGGATGAATAGGATTCGTCATCGAATGCTTGACCCAAAAAAATTTTCATAAATAACTCTGTTTGAGATATTTAACCTTGGAAATATCTATATATCAATATCTACATAGATATTGATATATAGATATTAATATATGGAAATTCCAGATATTAATATCTGAAATCCCATATCTCCGCTCACGATTTGGACTAATATTTGGGGTAGTAGTAAAAGCCGAGTCCGATTGGTAGAACGAAAGTCACTGGATTACAAGCGATCAATCACATCAAATTCAAATTTGATCTCCTTCCATATTTCACAAGCAGCAGCTAGTTCAGGACTCCATTTACAAGCTTCACGGATCACTTCATTACCTTCACGAGCAAGATCACGTCCTTCATTACGAGCTTGTACACAAGCTTCTAGAGCAACCCGATTAGCTACTGCACCAGGTGCATTTCCCCAAGGATGTCCCAAAGTTCCCCCACCAAACTGTAGTACGGAATCATCCCCAAAGATCTCGGTCAGAGCAGGCATATGCCAAACGTGAATACCTCCTGAAGCTACGGGCAGAACACCTGGCATAGATACCCAATCTTGAGTGAAGTAAATACCACGACTTCGATCTTTTTCGATAAAATCATCACGCAGTAGATCAACAAACCCTAAAGTTACGTCTCGTTCCCCTTCAAGTTTACCTACTACAGTACCGGCGTGAATATGATCTCCACCGGACATACGCAATGCTTTAGCCAGTACCCGGAAATGCATACCATGATTTCTTTGTCTGTCAATAACTGCATGCATCGCGCGGTGAATGTGAAGAAGTAGGCCGTTGTCTCGGCAATAATGAGCCAAAGAAGTATTTGCGGTAAAACCTCCCGTCAGGTAGTCATGCATAACGATAGGAACTCCCAATTCTCTTGCAAATACTGCCCTTTTTATCATTTCTTCACATGTACCTGCAGTAGCATTCAAATAATGTCCCTTAATTTCACCCGTCTCAGCCTGAGCCTTATTAATTGCTTCCGCACAAAAGACAAAACGATCTCTCCAGCGCATGAATGGTTGGGAATTTACGTTCTCATCATCCTTAGTAAAATCGAGTCCACCACGGAGACATTCGTAAACTGCTCTACCATAGTTTTTGGCTGATAGACCCAATTTTGGTTTGATAGTACATCCCAATAAAGGACGACCATATTTGTTCAATTTATCTCTTTCAACTTGGATACCATGAGGTGGACCCTGAAAAGTTTTGGAATAAGAAGGGGGAATCCGCAAATCTTCCAAACGTAGAGCCCGTAGGGCCTTGAATCCAAATACATTACCTACAATGGAAGTGAACAAGTTAGTAACAGAACCTTCTTCGAAAAGGTCTAAGGGGTAAGCTACATAGGCAATAAATTGAGTCTCCTCTCCAGGAACGGGCTCGATGTCATAGCATCGCCCCTTGTAACGATCGAGACTAGTAAGTCCATCGGTCCAAACAGTGGTCCATGTACCGGTGGAAGATTCAGCAGCTACTGCTGCTCCCGCTTCTTCAGGTGGCACCCCGGGTTGAGGAGTTACTCGGAATGCTGCCAAGATATCTGTATCTTTGGTCTGATATTCAGGAGTATAATAAGTTAATCTGTAATCTTTAACACCAGCTTTGAATCCGACACTAGCTTTAGTCTCTGTTTTTGGTGACATAAGTCCCTCCTTTATTAATAATTATTTCTCGCAAGGACGAGGTCTGCTCGACATGGACCGAACGTAAACAATCAATTTTTACAGAAATATCCTACAAAAAGTCGTCCGTTATTGGGGTGCTAGATACACTCTCATTGTATAATGTTCTTTATGTATGACGCAACCCAATCTTTGCTCTTGAAGTTCTTCCTCCATGGATTGACCCGAGAACCTTTCAGTGGTTAAACTAGTTCATGAATGAAATAAAGGAACCGAATTGACCTTTGACCATAATGGTGCGAATTGTCCGAAAATACATATACAGATGTGCGTATGAAGAGAAGAGATAATGATCAATGAGAGAAAGGTCATGAATATCAAGTTTCATATTTCACAGATGATCTGGACATAATTTTGAAGTATTTTCGGTTTTAGTTATGGAGAAATTGGTTCTAGTTATAGATAAATGACTTCCTCATGATCCTTATTCATATCCATCTACCTACTTCATATTCCAAATATGGATGAATTTAAACTTTTCAATAAAGTTGGATTTTACCAAGGTGGTAACTTCCATTTATTATTTACTGGTCTGATCGACCCAATATGGAACATTTTTTTTTATTGATGATATTGGCAAAATCATATTTATATATTCTTCATGGAAATTATTTCCATTTTTGTATGAGAAAAAATCCTCTTGTTCTTGGGGTTTCCGCACGTGTAGAAAAAAATGTGGGACGTATTGCTCAAATCATTGGCCCAGTACTGGATGTCTCTTTTCCTCCAGGTAATATGCCTAATATTTACAATTCATTGATAGTTAAGGGTCAAGGTACAGCCGGTCAAGAAATTCAGGTTACTTGTGAGGTACAACAATTATTAGGAAATCATAAGGTTAGAGCTGTAGCTATGAGTGCTACAGATGGTTTGACGAGAGGAATGAGAGTGATTGACACGGGAGCTCCTCTAAGTGTTCCAGTTGGTGGAGCTACTCTCGGACGAATTTTCAATGTTCTTGGAGAACCTGTCGATAATTTGGGTCCTGTAGATGCTGGCATAACATCTCCTATTCATAGACCTGCTCCCGCCTTTACAGAGTTGGATACAAAATTATCCATCTTCGAAACAGGCATTAAAGTAGTAGATCTTTTGGCTCCTTACCGCCGTGGGGGAAAAATTGGTTTATTTGGAGGAGCTGGAGTGGGTAAAACAGTACTCATTATGGAGTTGATCAACAACATTGCTAAGGCTCATGGAGGGGTATCTGTATTTGGAGGAGTAGGAGAACGTACCCGTGAAGGGAATGATCTTTACATGGAAATGAAAGAATCGGGAGTAATTGATGAACAAAAAATATCAGAATCAAAAGTGGCTCTGGTCTATGGTCAGATGAATGAACCACCGGGAGCTCGCATGAGAGTCGGTTTAACTGCTCTAACCATGGCCGAATATTTCCGAGATGTCAATGAGCAAGACGTACTATTATTTATTGATAACATCTTCCGTTTTGTCCAAGCGGGATCAGAGGTATCCGCCCTATTAGGCAGAATGCCTTCCGCCGTGGGTTATCAGCCAACTCTTAGCACGGAAATGGGTTCTTTGCAAGAGAGAATTACTTCCACAAAAAAGGGATCCATAACCTCGATTCAAGCAGTTTATGTACCTGCTGACGACTTGACCGACCCTGCTCCTGCTACGACATTTGCACATTCAGATGCTACTACCGTACTATCGAGAGGATTAGCTGCGAAGGGTATCTATCCAGCAGTGGATCCTTTAGATTCAACATCTACTATGCTCCAACCTTGGATCGTAGGTGAAGAACATTACGAAACTGCACAAGGGGTTAAGCAAACTTTACAACGTTATAAGGAACTTCAAGACATTATAGCTATTCCTGGACTGGATGAATTATCGGAGGAAGATCGTTTAATCGTGGCAAGAGCAAGAAAAATTGAACGTTTCCTATCACAACCCTTTTTTGTAGCAGAGGTATTCACAGGTTCCCCGGGCAAATATGTGGGTCTCATGGAAACAATTAGAGGTTTTCAAATGATCCTTTCTGGAGAATTAGATGGTCTTATCGAACAGTCTTTTTATTTGGTGGGTAATATTGATGAAGCTACCGCGAAGGCTATAAACTCCAACATGGAAAGTTAATTCTGAAAATGACCCTAAATCTTCGTGTACTGTCTCCTAATCGAGTCATTTGGGATTCAGAAGTTAAAGAAATAATTCTATCTACTAATAGTGGTCAAATTGGCGTATTACCCAATCATGCTTCACTTGTGGCAGCTGTAGATATAGGAGTTATGAAAATACGTCTCAATGGGCAGTGGTCCACTATGGCTATGATGGGCGGTTTCGCCAAGATAGACAGTGATAGAATCACTATATTGGTAAATAATGCAGAGAGAGATGTTGACATCAATCCCCAAGAAGCCCAGGAAAATTTTCGAATAGCTAAAGCTGACTTAGCTCGAGCCGAAGGCAAAAGACAAGCAATTGAGGCTGATTTAGCTCTGAAAAGGGCTAGAACACGATTAGAGGCTATCAATGCTAGCCCCCCCGTCTCTAATTAACATTTTCTATAATGATCTGAAAAATGGATTCAATGTTCCGCCTCGATCCAAACACGTGGAGTAAAACTTATTAGATGCCATCGAGTTTTCAATGGTATCTAATAAGTTTACCTACTATTGGATTTGAACCAATGACTCTCGCCGTATGAAAGCGATACTCTAACCACTGAGTTAAGTGGGTCATTTATTCTCATAGGTAGAGTTGGATTTATAAACGATTCTAAATCGAAATCGAATTAAATGTATAGACAATGTATGTGTCCCTGGCACAGATCGAACTTATTGGAACGTATTGGATCATAGTATTGGATCATGAAATATCTACCTTGACATAAAGTGATCCATCTGGTTAGTATAGTAGTGTATCACCAAGACTGGCAAGGAAGGGCTATAGCTCAGCAAGGTAGAGCACCTCGTTTACACGTGCGCCAATGGTTTTCGGGAGAGTTTATCGATTCGTCCGATCCACGAAATAGATTCTATGTGAAATAGTCTTACTCTATAAATTTGTTTCTCTGGGGAACAATAGCATGACAAAGATGAAGTTCGATCTGATTCGAATTACGGATCTAATTGATATGGTCAATCCCAGCTCTGTTCAATGCCAGGCATAATGAGTATAATACGGGGACCTCAAAATATATTCTTTTCGCTCTATGAACTTTTAGGTGTATGAAGTGTCATATTTTACTTTTGGAGCGATAGAAGAGACTCTATTTGAGTCAATCTATGCCCGAGCAAGGCAGACCTACGTCAAAGAAACCTTTTGAATAACTTTGGGATTGCTTCCGAAGGGTAAGAATTTGGAGCACACGGAGCCATATTAGTATCTTACCGGAAAGAGGAGAATGGCAGACTAACCGATCTTTCCATCAGTTAATGAAAGAGCCCAATGCGAGAAAATGCATGTTGGGTTCTTGGAACAGTTCAAATTATTTTGATAATAAGAACTTTGATCTGTTCTACCGAGAAGGTCTACGGTTCGAGCCCGTATAGCCCTATACATTCCACTAAGTGATACTATTTATATATATCCCCTCATAGTCCGTCCCTATGACTTGGCCTTGAAAAGTATTTCAGATCATATCAATCTCATGTCCTTATCGAGATCGATGGATGGGAACGTTGGACCAGAGCAGGCATATTAGTATTTTGGATCGAGATTGATCCGATACCAGATGATCAAACCTATAAACTATTTTTATTTTTTTTTTATCGCTAGTTCTTCGAAAAATTCGAGAGTTCTCTCGAATATCATATGTTCCAAGCAATCCATAGAGCAGTCAAAGCATCGATCGGACATGTGACTTTTAGCTCCATCCAAACGCAACGCATTGGGGTTGAACGAAATTTCCGTTCAATCGAAAATCCCGGATGTATCTATCCCTTTGCTAAATATCGGGGCGAAGATCTTGATCAACTAGGATTCTCTACAATAAGTTATGTGCGGTAAATCGAGCCTATTTTTGAACCATAGAAGTGGCAAGTACGACGGATATTCCGAATACCGGGGCAGAGAAATTCTCTGGAGTTGATCCATCCTAGCTAAAGGCGAACCTTTGGTTCGTTCTCTTTCTTCACCTAAGATCATCACATGGTTTTTGAGACCCAAGATTTTCATATTGGGACAAACACTCTTCCTTGCCTCTAGTTCCGTTCTGGTAACATATCACAAAAATGCAATCTACCGGCTATGCATATTAGATCTACATCTGGACCAACGTTTGCTTTAATCTACCTCACCATTTTATAGAATACACATATTTCATGGAATGCGTTCTGGAACAAACAATAGAATAAAGAAGTCTGTTGGGTTGGGACGAAAGAAACTATTACCCCTTGTCCAGAAATTATGTGGACAGCGACCCAAAAGAAACTGCTTTCTGCCCCGTTACAAATAGATCTCTACTCGACAATAGATCTGTCCGAAATGATTTTATATCATTGTGAGATGAGTGGGCTCATCTCATAACGAACTTATATGTGAAAGATTTGATACGTTCCACAGATCGATTGACGCCTACCAATTCTGTTCGCTGACCTAAACTTTCAAACGAATTAACTGAAAGACAACAATCAATTTTATATTTGATTCATCAAATGTTCACTATCTCCGTCGGTAGATGAGCCTTTAAATTTGTATCTTTGTCCCATAACCTGCATAATAATATAACAAAGAACTTGATTGTATCCTAACCGTGCATGTAAGATAACAAAATTTTCCAGATTGGAAAACCCTATACCTTCTAATACGAGAAGGAAGGATACAAGTTCAAATGGTCTAGATTCATCGAATCTGAATATATGATAAGCAAATAGGGTCGAACTTGTCGACACAGCCACAACCTTGATCATTTTAAACAACGATTCTCCAATCAAATACCCTGCCCAGAGTTGTTCAGATGGACAAGATCTTAGTATCAAGATAAAACATACAATAAATATCGAGATAGATCTCGATCTATTCCATTTACACCGAACCATTTTAATGGTTATGGCCGTTCGTTACAACTCGAATAACGTGGGATCTACCGAACCAATCTGCAAAACTGTGTTAGTTGAAAACTAAAATCTAATAGGGAAAAACAATAATTATCGCCCATGAGTGAATAGACAAAGGATCGATACGAAAGAAGAAATATTCTTCTTTCACGTTCAAAAGAACGGAGGGAAGATGGGATCGGGATATTTCTCCGGGATAAATACAAAATACTTCATATTTATCACATATTTGATAATAAGCCATACAACTTGTGCGAGAGTTGAGAGTTAGTCATCGATCTTGCTTTGATCCCCTATCAGAGGTCACCGACCCACATAAGAACAAACGTTAGCTCATTTTTTATTCTTGGAAGAAATGACTGTAGATAGATAAATTGGGTTTTTCCGGGGCGGACGTAACCAAGTGGACCAAGGCAGTGGATTGTGAATCCACCACGCGCGGGTTCAATTCCCGTCGTTCGCCTCATAAAAGAAGATAAAAAACGGACTGGATCCGAATACGATTTGTTGTCATTTTCATATTTCGGTAAAAATATTTCTATCTATGTAATAGAAATGGACACCCGAGCCCTCTTTCTTCGTGGGAAACATGAGCCCTTTATCGGACTTGAACCGATGACTTACGCCTTACCATGGCGTTACTCTACCGCTGAGTTAAAAGGGCCCCCTCATCATATATGAATGAGTGAGTCTACTATGGTAGATGGACAACAAATTGGATATGGATGATCCATCTATCTTTATAGATATCAAGTTGAGAACATATATTATAGTAGCTCGTAGGGTAAGGATCGCTATACTGGAAACTCCGGGCTGAGCTGATACGAAGCGGATGGAGACAAGTTATGCCTGAGAGCATTTGCTGAAATATGTTCGTATTGCTAGAAGAGCCAAAGGCTCAACGGGTCAGGTCCTATTGCAATTACTTGAAATGCGTTTGGATAATATTCTTTTTCGATTGGGTATGGCTCCCACCATTCCCGGAGCTAGACAATTAGTGAATCATGGACATATCCGGGTCAATGACCATATGGTAGATATACCAAGTTACCCTTGCAAACCTCAAGATGTGATTACTATAAGAGATCAACAAAGATTGAGAGCTAAGAATATGGAGCCATTCCAGTTTATGGCTCTTTTTCTTCCTGTAAGAGGAAGATCTTTCTAAAATGAATTAGAAAGAATTCAATTAAAAGATTAGAGGAGTTGAGCAAAAAAAATTCCTTGATAAAGAGAAAGAACAACCTAGAATTTCTAAAACTAGAATGGATAGAATCCTTTCTTCTCTCTTCTATTTCCGAGAGAGAAGAAAGGAATTCCGGAATTTGGATTCAAATGTGGAAGGAAAGAAGTGACGGAATATCCGTCAATGGGATTGTGGCGTGTATAGTTTAGTGATACAGGTGGGTTTTATTCGTTACATTATCAACTTAAATAGTTAAAGGATATTTGGATGGATCAGAGATCCATCCAAAGCTCTATCTATAACTAAAGGGCCCGATACAACCATCAGAGTCAGAACAGTGAGCTGCGCAATAACTTCTAGATCCATTTGGTTTTCTTTCACTCTCCATCGACTGAATGTATGAATAAAATGTTGTCGGGATCAATCACTTTTCTTCTATTTTGTCTTCTTCGGACTCCTACCCATTGGTGTAGTTTCGATCAGGAACCTATGGCCTTGAGCAACTGATA
>Ga0181464_1000004_pt1 | contig 39612 bp, 28 predicted proteins | sample InSIn2gowninarea_FD_119074 | JGI IMG/M metagenome (GOLD analysis project Ga0181464, IMG submission 119074) | Clean room microbial communities from NASA Spacecraft Assembly Facility at Jet Propulsion Laboratory, Pasadena, California, USA -... ...
ATGGTCGAGCACCTAAAGGTGATGGCGGCCTTATCAGTCGAGCCTGCTTGCGCATCCTCTCGATGGCGGCCTTAACAGTCGAGCACCTAAAGGTGATGGCGGCCTTAACAGTCGAGCCTGCTTGCGCATTCAATTTACTTATTGGGCTCTCAAATAAGTAACTAAAAGGCGGTGGTCGAGCACCTAAAGGTGATGGCGGCCTTAACAGTCGAGCATGCTAACGCATCCTCTGATGGCGGCGATGGCGGCGATGGCGGCCTTAACAGTCGAGCGAGAAATCCCTCACCATATGAATAGTGAGTGACTCCGTCCCTCTATTTTAGGAAAATAGAGCGAGAAATCCCTCACCCATATGATGAGTGAGCGTTAAAACCCTTATGGTCGAGCGATAAATCGATGGCGGCCTTAACAGTCGAGCCCCTACCGGTCCTTATGGTCGAGCACCTAAAGGTCCTTAACAGTCGAGCACCTAAAGGTCCTTATGGTCGAGCACCTAAAGGTTAGGGTTTACTTATTGGGTGGGGGGCTTATGGTCGAGCCTGCTTGCGCATCCTTATCAGTCGAGCCCCCTAAAGGGTCCTTATCAGTCGAGCCCCTGACGGACCTTATGGTCGAGCCTGCTTACGCATCCTAAAGGCGAGTGTTCTCAAAGCATATCTGGCAGTGTGGTTCTGGGCATCCATCCATGCATCCATAAATATCCCTCCTAGAGTCAGAAGCCTGTCCTGTCCCATGTCATTCCCATAATCGAATCTACCCAAGCAATCCCCGGCAGGCAGTTTCAAGGATCTAAGCCATCAGGTAAACCAGGAACACGCACACAACCCTCCCTATTGGCTACTACATCCCTATCCCTCCCACCCATCCATCATCCCAATCTAATCTCGTTGCTTGCTCGCTTTTGCATCACTCCTTTATCTAAGGAAGTTGGTGGGGTGGATGGTGCTTTTTGGTTGTTTCGGGTGGTGTGAGTGAGACCTATCTACCTACTCTGTTTTTTTATTCCTTTTTTGCTGTGCGCCTCACGTCCACGTCTCAGTTCATTTACTCAGGGATGAGTGGTCTCAGAAAGGTAGGAGTAGTCATTGGGCGGAGCAACGAAGTTGAGTGGGGGTGGGGTACGGGAGTTGGCGTAATCCATCATTGGTTTTCTCTTGGAAATCACATATAGTATATGAATGCGAAGGGTGCAAAGAAGAGGGTGAGCCTGTCGAACTCTCGACCTATGCCTTTTAGTTACTTATTTGAGAGCCCAATAAGTAAAATGAATCCTAAAATGTGGTGAAAATGAATAGCGTGCATGGATCAAGCCCAACCCCCCTCCTGAGCTACAATCGTTTTATTATATGATATTACGCTTTATAGCTTCACTTACCCTGTTAAGCTATAGTTCAAATACTTCAATAAGCACGACAAAATGGCCATATTTAGGACTTGTGAGGCCCCAACCCTAAGAAGGGTTCAAGTGCCGTTCCAGCGTGCTCAAATGGCCATAGAATTCAGATTTCCCGGCATCCGGCTCCCCATCCAGCGCCCCAGCTTACAAGCTCCCAAGCTCCCCAGCCAGCTCAAGAAAACCAGCCAGCAATCAGCAAACCCTCGGTTAATCGACCAGCAAGCGTTTGGCGAGAAGAAGAATATCCCTCAAGCTTCATTATCTCCCCTCGGGGATTGGGGTGGGTGGGTAAATAGTGGTCGAGTCACTTAACGTACCTCTCCCCCTTGTCGAGAGTTCGCGTGCTCACCCTTGAAACTAGATTTTTCTTTCTTTTGAACCTGGAATGAAATCGCTCGACCATAAGAGCCGCCATCAATGAAATCGGATGTCAATTAATACCATCTTGCCCCCTAGCTCAATGGGCACATTCTAAAAAATCCCTTCAAGCTGAGAAGGACGACCATCATAGGCTTTAAGGGTAATGGTGGATGGGACTCAAGGGAGCCTAACTTATGCCAGACCATAGTGGACATTACACAAGTAGATGCACCTTCGTCAATGATACACCAATGGATGATGAGGTTTTTGAATCGTGATAGGGATTTGAAATGCAACAAACAGGCCTTGGCTAAACTTTTTCTAGGTCAAAGTGAATGAAACTCGAATTTTATGGGTCGATGGTGCCCAAGGCTGATAGTAAAGCCTTCCGCTGGGAAGGGCAAATTTGGAGGACCTCAAGTGCTGACAGGTGATTGAGCCAAGTCATCAACAATACTATAGCTATGGGTAGCCCTCGCATGTGGGTTATGAGCAGTACGATGTAGAGGCGTGTTTGGTACAAGTGGTGTAGGGTCGGCGTTGATGGATCTATAAGAGACTACTAGTCGAGGGTTTAGCATCACCATGCTCCACTAGACTCAGCTCGGGCATACCATATGTCCGGTTGCAAGTCTGAAGGTGTATGTCTAATGAGTTCATGTAGATATTTTGATAGGATGGATGTCCTGGCTGGAAAGGATTAGAAGGCTAGTAAGATCTACAAGATTGGAAGGATTGAGGTTATTACCAGGCACTCGCACCTGCACCACCAAGCTAGCAGGAAGTCCTTTCATAGCTGGAGTAATTAGACTGGAAGGAATATGAATCGTCTAAAATAATAGGTCTAACCCTTTCAAGTCAGTAATAACAGTTGCTTGTCTCTTATCAGCTTGTCTCTTATCTCTTATTGGTATTGGTAAGGAAGCCTATATAAAGCCTATTCCCTATATTGTCTTTCTAGCCTAGCTTTCCTACCGAAGTGGAGCAACTTATAAATTGAATCTTTCTGATCAGCGAAGAGCCAAAACACAGTTCATCAAAAGCAGTGAACCGAAGGAACATGTTACCAACAGTCCGTTTACCAATAGCCCCATGTGACCAACAGTTAGCACACTGTGTTTACTTAGTTTCACCCGGCATCCCAAGCGATTTCATCCATCAAAACACCGAATGAGATATCGATGTTGACAAAGTTTCCACCAAACGATAGATAAGTCCGCACTGCCAGTCAACGAAATAAATAAGTCCGCCAGACGAGATGAGACTAGCGATACCATCACAACAAGAAAGATTTACAACAGCTGTTTGCTTGTTACATATGTCGATATACATTTTGAGGATCATATGCAAAGATATCCAGGGAGGGGCTAGAGCCTATAGCCAGTATTCGGGGAGGAGCTAGAACCGGGTAGAGGGGCTATGTGCAGTATATTGAGTCTTTTAGGGGAAGAAATCGATCTCTCAAAATTGCATAATGACATATATAATATATGCATTATCTGCTAAAGCGTAATTACCTATCTCATTCAGGCAGGGAGATCGTCATGATGCGCAAGCAGGCTCAACCATAAGGGTGAGGGTGAGCCTGTCGAACTCTCTCTAAAGGAGAGGCCCGGTAGGCCCGGTAGGGACTCACTATTCATATGGTGAGGCCCGGTAGGGTGCGTAAGCACGCTCGACTAATAAGGCCGCCATCGACTCGATCGAGGTTACGAGGTCGAGGCCCGGTAGGGTGAGCCTGCCGAACTCTCGACTAAAGGCCGCCATCGACTCACTATTCATATGGTGAGGGTGAGGTACGTTAGTGACTTTTTTAGTTACTTATTTGAGAGGGGCCACCCAATAAGTAAAATGAACGAACGCTCGACTATAAGGCCGCCATCGACTCACTCATTCCGATGGGTGAGGGGAACAAACAGAGAAGTACGGTGACTGGAAAAACCACAATGACATATCTAATTCATGACTGGATTCGAGAGTGTAATTACATATATAATCGCAACATTGTCTGCTAAAGCGTCGAATGGCGCGTATATCTAATAATAGCGACCTTGTCTGCTAAAGCGTAACAGGAAGAAAGCGTAATTACATATATAATAGATATTGGGATTGGGAGCCACTGCTGCTCGAGCAAGTCAGTCATCTGATTTCATTTGAATGAGAAGGGAACGAACGACTTGTCCCTTTTGTCTATCCCTTTTTCGGTATCACCCTGGCGACGGGGAAACTACCATCACTCGGTAGGGAAATGAGAATCCAAAATATTCATATGTATGTGACCATTATATTAGAGGCACCCTCCTGTTTCCACCTCCGCTACGACAACGTGTCACAAACAATATTGGAAGTCGTTGGTTGGGAAGAGAGTACAAAGCTCGCAAGCAACTTTGTGAAAAACGAGTGGAATTTTGGAGAGGGGCGATGGCGTTTCTCAAGGTATTTGTCTTCTTGGAGTCAAGGGAGATAGTTCGGGGGCTGAACTACATCACCGCCTTATCTCGGCGTTGAAGCCTTTCAGTATTTCTGTGAAACATTTCTTCGTGTATAGGAGTTTGAGCGCCGCCTGCGTAGCCTTCTTAGTCAAAGGGGATCGCCGTAATGGCTCTATTTGGGCTATCTGGGGTGTGACTGTGGAGGAGATCTACAGCCTCGCTTACGCGAGATGTCACAAAAAGTATCTGAAGCACGCTCGGTACATCGTCTCTTCTGAGAACCCCAGTATTGAAACCATTCTGGGATCCTATCGATTCGATAATGATCTGACTTAGGCCAACCCTGAAGGTCATGGCTCTTACCGGTACTAACGACTCTTATGATACCGGTTAGAGAGATTGAAAGGCCAAAAGGTAGGAGGGAGAGCACCCCAAGATCTATTTGTTAGTGAAATGTGAGAAAAGGTATGCTTTTTGAAGTACTTATTCCCTGATGGCAAGATGGCGTAAGACGGCAAGATAGCGTTGGCAAACCACCGCAACATATATAATGGCAATCGAAAGAAATCAATAGAGATATATCAGATTGCAAATTGAAAACCACTGAATCATATATAATAGAATATTGATCGAATTGGCTTTGAGGGGAATCAATATGGGTAAGTAAGTCGCTCGCTACCTTACCTTCTGACTGATTCTGGTCTTTTCCGGTCATTTCATGACGATCGGTAATGTTCATGACCTTGATCGATCGCATCGTTAACACGGAGCAGGGGGCCCCACTCCAAGCCAAGTGAGATCCGCATCGCATCACCAATCGGTCGGATAGTGGGTGAGCTGCTGTCAAAATAGTAGTAGTAGTTAGTAGTGGTTGACAGGATCGATGCGGCTTCTTGAAATATATATATAGGGGTCGGGGGTATGTCATTTATCACACTCTTTCTCGCTCGATGCAATATGACATATAGAAGAAAATCGCTTCGCGTTTCGATTACATAAGAGGCCGCAGAGCTCTAGATCTATATTCATTTCCTGCGCCCCCTCCCTCCATTTTCCTTCCCCTATATTTGAGAAACGCGAAAAGACGACGATCTCGCTCGCGGAAAAGGAGCAGGAGGAGTCAGTATCCTTCCGAAATCGATCGAAAGATTATGAAATACACAACGAGAGAAAGTTGCCTACGGGGAAAAGCACCTAGACAATTCACTTTTGGTACAGAGAAGTCCGCTGGGAGAAATCCATCGGGGCGTACTACGGTTCTTCACCGAGGGGGTGGATCGAAGCGATTGCAGCGAAGAATTGATTCGAAACGAAGCACTTCACCTATGGGCATTGTGGAAAGGATCGAATATGACCCAAATCGTTCCTCTCGGATTGCTTTAGTACGATGGATCTCCGGGGTGCTGCTACGCCGCCAGAGTAGGACTTGCTGCAACACTCCGCGTGAGATCCTCGAACCTACTATGGCCACCATCGGCGGCCTATTTTCGTTCTCCTCCCTACCCGTGGAGATCAAGGACGTTTTATTACCCGCCCTCTCCTCTCCAGAGGCCCAGAGAGAGGCTGCAACTTCCCCTTCCTTACGCTCTTTGGGTTTACCAAGGATAGCGGTAGTTGGGGCGAAGCCCGCTTTCTTCGCTCCGCGAATGAGAGAAGAACTCTTTCAGAAAACAAAGTTCTCTCTTTGCGAGGTCCGAAGGTGGGGAGCGCATAGCGTTCGGAGGGCGCATAGGATAAAACGTAAAGCAGCGCTTTCCCGGCAGAGTGATTGGCGGCAAGAAACTTTCAGGCTTGTTGAAGCTGCTGAGCATAACGAAGCAAGGCCGAAGGCGGATCAAGGGCCGAAAGCGTGCAAAGTCGATCGTGCACCTGTCGTGTGACCCGTTGGTCTTAAGCAATGTATTTTGCGAAGCGACCCCCGAGTAATTGAACTTCGATCGGATGCGGGTATCCAATCCCGCCGCTGGGATGCCCAGCTGATTCCTGGGCCTTGACAAAAGAATGGCCGGCCACCCTTGCCTTGACGTTACAGGAGCAAAAGGCCCGGGGCGTAGCAGGATGAACCAATGTGTGTGAATGAGTGTAAGCTTCGTTGCCCGAACGCGATTGGTGCTGACCACACTAGACTCGGGGACCTGCTGGTAGCAAGAGAGGCCAGGCGGTGACGATTGAGAGGTTGTCACTGAGCATTCCTAGCCACACGGGAAGAGAGGTCAAATGGCAAGGCCATACGCTCGTGGGGCTCCTCGCGGAGTATAGCTCACATCCAAACATCTGATTGGGGAACGGGGCAACGCCCATGAAGCTGAAAGGAAAGGCCTGCCAGGCCGTATGCCCATGGGTGCAGGATTCTTCGAAAAAGCCGCTGGCTGACTCGGAGACCCAGGACCTTAGCTTAGCAACGAGAAGAGATGAGCAGAATTACCATTCTAGCTTATTCCCCGAATGCTCGGGATTGCTTCCCTTCTTCACCTTACGTTGTCAGGTGAGCGTCTTTCAATTTACTTATTGGGTGGGGGGGCTCGAGCCACGTCCTCGCCTTCCTTTCGTCAGGCGAGCCCCCTTGCCTCGCCTTCCTACCGCATCCGTTTAAGGATTCTCAGGATCATCACTCTCAGGATAGGGAGAATTCTCGGGGAGATCCCCGAACCCCCGTTACCGCTCTCTCTTTCTTTGCCACTAACACTACCCCTCCTATATGAATATCACTAGAACCTCTCTCATCATCACTAGGAAACATATCTAATCCTATCATTCCCCATAGCCATAGACCTATCATTCCCCATAGAAAGCTTTATGTCTTTTCTTACAAGGGGCATTAGGAGCGATAGATAGATAAGGATGGACAGAGTTAAGGTCCGTAGGGGGTTGGGCCATTCATATCTCATTTCTAAGCTCCATAGGGTGCGCAAGCAGGCTCGACCATAAGCCCCCCCACCCAATAAGTAAATTGAAATTTCTTGCTCCCATGACAACCTTTTTTGAAGGTCCAAGGCTCCTCGGGGGCACTAAAGTCTATTTTCTATTTCATCAACTATGCCTTTTTATGTAGTTTCCCTATGTTTGGCGGGATGGAATCATTTGCTTTTAGGTTGAAAGGGACCCAGATTGATGGCGAGCAAAATGAAAGGGCGGCTGCTGGCAGAAGAAATGGGCGCACAATAAAGAGAAGAATAACAAACGACGGGCGCGCTTACTTACGTGCTGCTTCCTGCCTGCCTTCTACCGCTTGACTTACTGCCTTTGACCTAAATATTAACTCAACGACCTCACGAACTGCCTTCATCAAACTTGCTGCCATATATCAATTGCTTGCCGTCTGAGTCAATATCTTCTCTCGACCTTCCTGCCCGCCTTCAACTTACTGCCTTGCCTAAGATATCTTGATGCCTGCCTTATCTCTCGAGTGATACCTGTCCGTATTGATGATCTTCCTGCCCGTCTCGATATACCTGAGATCTTCGATCTTGATACCTACCCTCTAAATCACCCGTTTCTCCTCTTCAATTTACTTATTGGGTGGGGGGGCTTATGGTCGAGCCCCCTAAAGGGTCCTTATCAGTCGAGCCCCCTGTCGGGTCCTTGCACTCGGAAGCGCAAGACCTCCGGACCTTTTCTTTCCACCCGGATTTTGATTTAGACCTGTCTCTCTTCTTTACACCTCACAAAAGCAAACTTCACGGATTGATTGCTTTCTTACTTGCCTTAGCCCAACTCACTCCAAGAACTCCACCAACCACTCCACCAACCACTCCACCAACCACTCCACTAAGAACTCATAGACAAACTCCCACTTTTGATTGCTTACTTACGCTAACAAGACCTAGGCAGGTTATAGAACCAATAGGACACAGGAGAACTTCACTGGAATGATGAACAAAGCAACTCTACGGAACAATCGTTCTTACCTCGACTGGAGGGATTGTCATTCCTTCCATCCATTCGAGGTAGGAACCTGACGGTTCCGTAGATGTAAGTGGGTGTAGGAACATACCAGTGTTCCATAGCGGCAAGTTGGGGTATGGCCTCTATCTAAGGTCTGGATTTCATGGGTTATGGATTGAACGGGTACATCTCTTTTCTCGCCTGGCGGACATCTATTCTCTCGTCGTCTGTTGGGAACTAGGCACACTCTCTAGCTAGCGTATGGCGGGTTAACTCACTTGGTGTCCTTCCTTGCACTAGGAAGCGCAAGCCCCTCCGGGACCTTGGTGTCTCCTTGGCGGGTGCCTTACTTGGCGGGTGCCTTACTTGGCGGACGTGGACTTGGTGACGTGGGCTTGGTGGTCCTTTAGTTCTAGGCTTCTGATGACTGGCTCTATCCTCTAGTTGCAGAGGAATAAACAGTTTGCCCGGTTCCACGAGCAAAACCAGTTCGAGTTTGAGTTCCCTATTCAGTTATTGTTCGAGCAGATCGAGTACGAGTCATATATATAGCATCAGTAGCAGCTTGACCAAAATCCCTTCCAGGTCGAGTTACTGATACAGAGCTAGATTCGGTTGATACGATTAATCCAGCTTATGTACCAGCACGACCAGTAGCAGCAGGAGAAGTTTGGAAATGACCTTGGAATTGGATATGGAACTTAGCGAAGGTAAGCTAGGACAGGGGCTGACGCTATTGTTTAAGTCTACAGTTGACTTATTATTCACTGTTTGCTGTTCATTATTTGCAGTTCAATTTCATATTGAAAAAAGAGTGAACTAAGTTTATGATGCTGCTGCTCGTTCAACTGGATCTGCTGCGCCTGGGTCTACTAGTTCTAGGTCTGGGTCTGCTACTTGTGCTACTGGATCTACTGAATTGGTTAGTGCTGCTGAAACCACATTTCAAGGCCTGATACCGCTGTTGGTATGGGATTTGAGTCATATACCACTTGATCCTGCCAGTGGATGCTAGGGTCAGGAAGGGGATGGAAGGCTTAGTTCGACCAGTGATTCCAGTCATGAATGAGATCTATTATATATGTCATTTCTTTCTTTCTTGATTGGCCCATTCATGCACATGACTGGCACCATCCTTCTTGACTGGCCCAGCTACTGGGCTTCTCTCCTGACTGGCCCATATGGGTTTCTCTCTACTGGCTCATTCCACTACTATCAATCCAACCAATCTCTACCGGCATGGCTCTACCGGCTTGACGGGCCCACCTTGTCTGATTACAGACAAGCGATATACATTCCTTGCCCTCAGAAGCGCAAGCCCTCCGGACCTTTCTTTTCGTTCGCAAACCAAAGGTGCGAAGCCGCTTGTCCCTCCGGGGGCAAGGACCCGACAGGGGGCTCGACTGATAAGGACCCTTTAGGGGGCTCGACCATAAGGATGCGTAAGCAGGCTCGACTGTTAAGGATGCGCAAGCAGGCTCGACTGATAAGGCCGCCATCACCTTTAGGTGCTCGACCATTTTTTGACTTATTTGAGGGGCAAATAAGTAAATTGAAGAGGACCTTTAGGTGCTCGACTGATAAGGCCGCCATCGAGAGGAGAGGAGTTCTTCTTATGTATTAGCCTTTGGTAAAGCCGCGTCTAATAGAAAACTCAAAAAGCGCTATACATTATAAAGAGAAAAGGACACTTGTGCGTGGTAGTGACTAACTCACTCGGTGTCTTCCCGTTCCCTTGTACCTTCCCGTACTGTATCGTCCGTAGTCCTGCCTGACCTCAAACTATGTGTTCCATCAATACAATTGATCAATCGCTCAATCAATCAATCTCAATCAATCGGTGTCTGGGCCAACCTTCCTCAACAATGTGTGTTTTGAATCTGGTGTATTGCCTCACCACCCCGTGTGAACTCTGGGTATTGGTTCCTGAAGTTGTGTAATGAGTATGGGTTCCAGAAAGCTGAATGAGTATTGTGTCCTTCCTGAAGGCCGAATGTGTATTGGTGGGTGTTGTTATTGAAAGCGTAATGGGTGGGATGAACTGGCATACATAACGTTGTGTCCAGGCCTCTATTGTGAAAAGGACTTCTAGTGGTGTGTCAAGACCCTAATCGTGTGTCCTGCGGGCCTTGTGCTATGGATGGTCAATTCGCTGGCCGAATACTCTTAGTAGAGTGCTTCCCGCTCCCCCGATTATAGATGGAATGGCGGAATGGAGCTGGGTAGATTTATTGACCGGAACCACCCGACCTGGATGCTTTCATACGGAACCCAGAATCAGGCACGAGATTTCACAGGCCCTATTTAAGTGCCAGAATTCATAAAGTTGACTAAATAGAAATGCTAGGTCGAGGGTGGATGGATATGACTCAAATCCCATACAAACACAGGTTCTAGATAGGAAAACATGCATCTCAGAAGCTTTTGAAAATGAATTCACGGACCAGAACAATCAGCATGGCTTTAACATCTTGCTTCAAAGTAGGGCCCTGTCAATTAGATATTTGCCTAAAAAAAAAAGTCAATTTTGAGACCCGGATGGGGAATTATGCCTAGACCCCCAACAACCCATGGTTTTTGATAGTTTCAATCGTATTTCAGAAGGTCTTTAGGATCGACCCAACGGAACAACTTCTTGAGCCACCCAACCTTTAGGATTTGATTCTTCCTGACCAAACTTGCTTTTCGCAGAATGGACTTGAACAAATAGGTTTTGACCTCTCCTTTTAGTCGAGCCATGCTTACGCACCCTTCGGTAGTTTCAAGCCAATTTGTATGAAAGTACCGACAACCAATAGTAGGGTAGAAATCAAATCCCCATCTAAGAGGTACTTATAAGAGCGATGGCGGCCCGATAGAATAGCACGGATAGGGCCTTTCGCTGTCGCTCGGGGACTTAAGCTGAGCGAGACGGGGTGAGTAGTAATATACATAATATTCCAGATGGGCATGTGAGTTAGCTGTGTTAGTGAACCAGCCTAATTATAGGTGGGGTTAGCGGTGGTTGTACCAGTGCTAACATACGTGCATGTCGTAGGGTTGGTCGGCTGTGTTAGTTGTTAGCTAGGTTAGTGCACCAGTCTAGTAGCAGTGGTTAGCAGCGGTCGTACCAGTACTTTATAGATGTGCATGTGGTTAGCTAGCTTAGTAGCATTGGTTGGTTGCCCCAGTGCTAACATATACGTCAGTCAATTCGCTAGATCAGGCTTAGTTCTAAGCTTACATACGCACATGTGTCTCTTCCTTTCCCTTGCAAAGTAGCTTAGTTAGGTTCAGAGTGTTTGGACCTTATATATTTGCATGTGTCCCTTCCTTTCCTTTTAGGGTAGCTTTTTAGTTAGGTCAGGGTTGGACCTGTGCGTATGTCTGTGCATTAGTTGATTGGGTGTTTTACCGTTATAAGTTAGTAGATTGGGTTAGCCAGTTAGCTTAGTTTACCGGGTTGGGTAGTTACAGTGCGTGTCTATGCATCTTTTAGTTTATTGACTAGTACTGGGGCCTAAATTCCTATCAATCTTGTGAGGGCGGAATAGCCTCTCTCTGTGGCTCCGGTGTGAGCAGTTGTATCTGAGCGGCCCAGCTAAGCGTGTAACCTCCGACTGAATAGCATGTCCATTTATACCTATTCCTTTTGCCTGCTGTGTATTTTCACGTATGAATCATCCATCCACACAAAGAATACCCCGCCCACGCTAAGTAATATGCCATCCAAGCTCCACAATAATACAACGACTAGGAACACTAGCTAATCTCAGAACACCTATTCTAGGAACACGTACTAATGCTGGAACACCGCTTTCTTGGAACCATTGCTTATGTTGGAACATGACTTATTAGATAAAGAGCTTATGTCGGAACAAATCTTATGGGAACAATAGCGCATGTCGGAACTGGACCATGTAGAGGAGCCAAAATCAGTTTGGATGACTCAACTCATTATGGTTGAAGATGTTGGAACACCACTCCTAGGAACACTCTGTAATTGCTCTTATCACCTATTGATTAAGATGTTAACCCTCCAAGATCAATAAATTAGCCGCCCGTACCTGTCCTTACTTGCTGTTGAGGAGCTGAAGGGACTGGGGTGATAGAATAAGGCAGGGACGGATCCATGTCCGACTAGGTGGAAGGTGCCCATATCCATATGTGTTTTTCGAACCTAAGTAAGCACTAGTAGCTCCGGTAAGCGAAGCAATCATGATCATTGCACCGGTTGCTTGATACGGCTATTGAGTTTATCCGACATAGACTTTGACACACGCAGCCTCACCCCCACAAGTGGGAACACTCCGAAGTGATAGTTTAATATGACTACTTGGAACACTACCAAATGCCAGAACTATTCGAGGCTAATCCACCAAGCTTCTTGGAACAACAGCATTTGTCGGAACAAAGCTTATAGCTACATTAGCAGATATCGGAACTGAGCTTATGGGAACAATAACTTATGTCGTAACACCTAAGCTAGGAACTGCATATGAGATTTCCTCATTGATATCTCATCAATGAACCAACCCCTCCCATCTGTTCATGAATAGCGCAATACGGGCCTCCTTGCTTTACAGGGCTCCCCATCTATCTAGTTTCGATGAGTCAAGTTGAAATAATTGGACCCAATAAAGAAATATAGATAGATACGCATTGGTATGTATTCGAGCTATTGATAAGTCACTTGCTAAGGAAGGGTTCTTTCCGTTAGATCAGATACGGATATTGAAATTGCTAAGGTTGGATACGACCTATATTTGATGGGACTGGATTAGATTGCAGAATCAGATTGCCGAGTGGAGCTTGTTCAGTGAAGAGTTTGGATTGGGCTGTATGTAGATTGTGTTCCACAGATTTAGTACAATTTCCGCCCCTCGAAATACTGTCTTAAACGTCATAATCTCACTTGAGAAAAAATAGCTGTGGTGTTCTAATATAAGCATATGTTGCTATAAGCATCTCTAGTTGTTTCTACAAGTGCTGTTCCGCCATTAGCTAGTGTTCCTACTAGGTGCACTGTTGTTCCTATATTCTATGATGTTCATCGAAGTATTGTCGTGCTCTCTACGTGGATCTGGATCTGGATTAGAAACTGGTAGGACTGGGACTAGAACTGCTTTAGCTTTTCAACTGCTTGTAGATAAACTTCAATAGGTTCCACAACTAACTAAACTCAATCAACAAGTGTTGCTTCTAGGTCAACTTCAATAGGTTCCGGGCCGGTGTAACTGGGTCATCGATGAGTGCTTCAACAGGTGCTTCAATGGGATCTGGGTCTCGATCTAGCTCAAATGCTTCCTCCTTCCCTGTTGCCCTGTTGCTGGGGACTCTATAATTGGATTTGCTACCGAAGAAGCCTTCGCCTCTTATGCTCGATCTCCAACCGATGAAACTGCGACCTTTGCCTCTCACTCTGTCTTTGTTGCCTTCTATGCTTCAGCTTATGTCTCTACCATTGCGAGGAAACGAGTGCTTCAACTTGATCAACTGGCTCTTGAATTGATCCATAAGCGGGTGCTGGTTCAATTGCTCCTGCCTGCTTTCATCTCTGCCTCTGTCGCTGGATATCAATCTATAACACAAGGCCAAACTATCTATTACTTCAATATCGCTCAGGGCTGCCCCACCCTTTTTCATTTATTTCATAGGGGGTTGCGGGCTATGCCTATTGATCTGGAAGATATGCTGCTAGAGGTTCTCAATCTCGATATGGAAGAGATGCAAGCTATGGCTCTGCCTTTGTCTCTGCTGCCTACTTTAGAACCTGCTATACCTTTCAATTGTCTGTCCCAACCGCTTACCTTTACTGTTGACTTTCACCCATCTGTTTTCTCGTTTTGTTGTCAGCTGCGCCGCGCTTGTTCTGTCTCCAATAGGTGGGTCACTCTACTGCTACTTGGCCTTGCATAGATGGACTCAGAAATGGCTACTGGGTCATGTGCGGCACAAAGCAAAGATTTGGACGAGCAGGTGAATGGCTATCGACGAGTGCCTTGCTAAATAACTGGTACTTATACCGGGTATCAATCTAAATATGCCTATGCTACCCGTCTCTTTGCTACTGGAGGGTGTGGATTTGTATTCGCACCTAAAATGGGATATAAAACCCAAACTTCGGGGTCAAATGGTTCTGTTTCTACCTTGTATACTGACTTTGCTGCATCTGTATCCGCCTTTGCCCCGACCACCTGTGCCTATATGCTCTAGCCGCCTCTTACTCTCGAACGGAAGGATCTGAAACTACTAGCTTTCGAACTGAAACGGGTGCTGCTTCACTGGCACCATAAACTGGCGCATTCACTGATTCCGGGTAAACAAAGTAAACTAGCTCTACCTCCTATGCTTCTGATGGATGGGAAACTGGTCTTATCACATTCGTGTTGGTAGCAGCAGCTAGTTCTGACTAGTCTTACCTTGGGGCTGCTCTTATAGGCTGTGCTTGGATGGAGGTTGGCGATTGGCTGTCCTGCTTTCTATTGCTATGGGCTTTTCTTCCGCCTATAGTGGTCCTAAGAACCCGCTTACACTTAATACCTTGGGTCGCTTAGCCTGTGTTTCACGCTTAGCCTGTTTGGCGCTATGCTGAACATACATGGCTTTCGTATGACATATGACTTTCGTATGACATATGGCTCTCGATCTGGCTATGGTAATGGGATCTTTGCTTCTGATCCTGGCTGTGCTCCTGCCTTTGCTTCATCGACTGGATCAACAAATGGTTCTGCGAAGGCTGGATCAAGAGAAATTGAATCAACCCTGGCCGGGTTGGAATGGAATGCACCGAACAGGATAGGAATATGAAGCTGCCTACTATTTTGATTTAAGGGGTGTTCGCCCCCTATTCTTATTATTTAAGGCCAGGCTTGCATGATCGAAAAGGCCACTTCCCCCTTTTTGTGTAATGTGATGTGCCCACTTCTATAGTTTCGGGTTGATACAACTTCCGGAGATACGAGATTCCCGTTCTAAAAGGGGCCCTTACCCTTACTTTGAAAGCGACGTGAATAAAACCATTCTAAGAGAAGGGAACTCAACTCGAATCTCCTTGTTGCCATTTGAAAGCTGAGAAGCACAGCTTATAGAATAATTGAGGATGCGAAGCATGGCTCGACCACCGGGAGAGGACAATTGCCCATCGACATTCCCTACTATAAGCTCTTAGGGGCCGCGGGACCCGACATTTCCTACTATCTCGTACACGTGAAAACTCCTCCGCTCGCTGCTACTCGCACGGGTCGATCCCCTTCTTCCAGCTAATTGGATTAGGTGTTTCGGTTCGCCAAGTCCCGTTCCGAAAGTCCAACATCCAGAAAGGAAAAGGGCTAACCTGCTTGGATACGCGATTGAACATGGTATCCCTTTCACCCGTCCCTCCCTTCACTTCATTCATGCTGGAGCATCCAAGTGAATCGTTCCAAAGCAGGTGGACTGAGCGGGCCAGAGCAAATCATTGATCGGTCCAATGGCCTTAATCAATCCCGAAACTACTCGACATCTATATACGTATATAGTGCTGGAGCGGAAGGCCCGCTATGGACCTGAATGTGAAATGCCTGGGCAATAACTTGAATGAGTAGGCGGTATAACAATGGCTGGAGGCAGGCGGATGAAAGCTAGGACTCAAATCCGCTTCGGTATTCTTCGAAGGGGCTGGTTGGCATCTCGTTCCCGATAATGGTGATACCCGGGTGGGCTCGGAGCTCACGGCTTGCCAAGCCAGCCCTAGTTTCTTCAACACCAGTTGATGTCTTAATGACACTCTCTTTTTCCGCCGTCGCATTCATTTTCCTTCTTTTAGAAGAACTTGGCTCGCCATTATATTGATACGGGTCTTAGCGCCAAATCGATTTAGTGATCGCCTTAGTCATACCTGTCGGTCGATGATTCCTTACCTACCCAGATAGTTGAAGTCCGGTTGATGATTCCGATCTCACTTACCCACCTGAAATTTTTGATATTGTCATTGTATCCGCAGTAGTTCAATACCTCTCGTCACCCCTTTTTCATACTGGTTCTTGCTCATACGGGGAACAGGGAGCGTATCTATTTCGGGGGGCCAGACCAAGCACTTTCTATTCGGAAAGCTGTTTTCTTCATGAAGGAAAGGCTCCTAATAGCTATAGCTGTAGCCCACATTAGCGCTTTACCCCTCTCCCTGGTGTTCGGTAGGCATCCCGATTATATACGTTTCATGATGGTAACACATTCCAAGCTAGTTGTTATTATATCTTATATAGATGTATATCTATATATAATCACTTGGACCCGCACCTCGTGCTAGTTCGTGCGCTGGTAAACATACCGACCTCCATAGGCAGATGATGCCCTTTTCAGAAGCTTTTTTCCACCCTTTGAACGCTAAGCTATCTCTCTTAACCACAGCTACTTATCGCGCTTTCTTTTCATTTGGTGCTTCAGACCTTTCAGAGCCTTTTTACAACCGAGTCTTCGTCCCACCTCTCGCAAGTATTGGTGCCAGCTCTGAAAAGCTCCTGTACATCCGGTGGCCGCTACAAAAAGACCTGTACTACATAATGAATTAATTAAGCCTACACCTTGAGATAATAGCTCCTGTACTTATTTAGTGGCTGCATCTGAGTTACCTGTGCAACAGAATTAGTTCTACTTACGCATGCTTAACCCTACTAAGTGAGGTTTCAACCTTCTAAGAAAGAAAAGAAAGTGACTGGGCTTATTATCTTGAAACCGGAGCTCGTGCTGCTATTAGGGGTTCTCAGCCCTACCAAGCTATAGTGCAGGTTGATGCTGTTACCGATAAAGAAAAAGAGAAAGATGAAGGTGAAGCTTATCCAACCGTAGGAACAGAATCTAGCTACTGAGACTTAGACTTAGACTGAGCTAGCTGAACAAGGCAGGGATGAAACGAAGGTCCCGGAGGGGCTTGCGCTTCCTAGTGCAAGGAACGTAGTGCTTGCTTGACGTTAGGAAAGCAAGGACCGGCAACGCTTTTTTTGACTTATTTGCCCCTCAAATAAGTCAAAAAAAAAGAAGTAAATTGAAACTTTAGTTGCTCTTTGGTTACTTATTTGAGAGGGGGCACCCAATAAGTAAACCCTAACCCGGCAGGGGGCCCTTTTTTTGACTTATTTGCCCCTCAAATAAGTCAAAAAAAAAGAAGTAAATTGAAACTTTAGTTGCTCTTTGGTTACTTATTTGAGAGGGGGCACCCAATAAGTAAACCCTAACCCGACAGGGGGCTCGACTGATAAGGAGAGGAAGAATCGGTATTACGCTAACAGACAGGTAGTCCACGGACCTCCTTTTACTCTTTGGGTTCTGCCCTTAGAGGGGCACCCTACCTCGTTCTACTCATGCATGAATGGTTCGGGGAAAAGGTAGTCCGCGGAACCTTACATAGACGTTTTACCTTCCTTAGGAAGCTCTGGTAGGAGATTCATGGTAGGCGAGTGAAATAGATGTTGGCTGGGGTGGGGAGGGGCAGTAGAATATACCTACCCTCATGTAGATTATTTCATAAGGGGGATTGGCCAGCTTTCTCTAAATAGAGAGCGCTGATAGAGATATAGTTTCTATATTTCCGCACTGAATAGTCCCTCCATCCATCGTCCATCAAGCGCGGTAAGGTTTCCTCCTTGCCTTGATACCAAAAAAAGATTACCGTCGTGCTATATTAAACAATGTGATTCTTTTTATTCGTGCTTTACACAATATACATATTCACTGGAGGTGGACAGGGAGCTTACGAACTTTAGATTGAAGATTACTAGGTAGGGCAGACTTACGACCTCGTGGCTTGCTTACGAGCTGGCTGGGGTTAATGGGCCTTTTTACGGGCAGGGTGAACGGATTGCTTGAATGGCTGGAGGGCTGCATGGGATGGATCGATTATTTGAGACTTTTCGCGATCGTAACGCATCCTTTGATTGGGATCGTACCGTGCTTGAATTTAGAGCGCTAGCCTGCATCGTGGGGTGGGGGAGTTACTTATAATGACTAATTACGTATACAAGAACACAGAATCGGGTGGCTGGAGGAATAAATGCTCCATCGGTTGGTTCCCAAACAGACAAGAAGGCATCAACGATCGAGTGAATAAACATTTAGTTTAGGGAAGGTGAGCCATAGAGTCCTGAGGAAGGTACATGGATGTGGTGTTCGTGGTATATCGTACGGTATTGAGGTAAGGTGCTAGTCTGATCTCCTGCCATCTCACTTCTAGGAAGATGGTAGAAACTTCCTCTCCCTTGGTACCTCGGTCGAGTCCCTCGACCTCGTAACCTCAGTCGAGTCCCTCCGGGCCCCGGGGATTGGGGTGGGTGGGTAAATAGTGGGAAGGTGAGCAATAAATCCCTCACCATATGAATAGTGAGTGACCGATGGCGGCCTTGACAGTCGAGCCCCTCCGGTCCTCACCATCGGAATGGTGAGCCCCTACCGGTCCTCATCTCTGCATTATAGAATGATAGATCCAGTGTCTCCAACCAAGTAATGGCAATCAAACCTGAAATGAAAGAATTGATTAAGAACGCGCAGCCTTGCATTGAACATAAAGCGTAATTACATATATAATGAGATATATATTTGTATACGATATTCTGAGATTAGGGATCGATTATGAGTATGAGAGCCCATAATGACATATATAATATATGCATTCATTATATATGTGATTATGCATTCATTATATATGTGATTATGCATTCATTCGTTGCTCAATATTCCAAAACCTCCGCCACGGTCAAATGGCTAATCTCGTAGGAACTCGCTTGTCCGCATCGGGCAAGGGCCAAAGCATCAAACCTCCGCGTTATTGGGTGGGGGTGAGCCTGCCGAACTCTCGACTAAAGGCCGCCATCGACTCACTATGAATATGGTGGAAGCCAGATGCCTTGAACCTTTCATCTTCAGCCTTCATCACAAGCCCCAAAAGCCCAACTTGAAGAACTAAAGGCCCGTATGTCATTATGCATGTAGGAGGTCAAACTTCCCTAACCTCCGCCACGGTCAAATGGCCAATCTCGTAGGGTGAGCCCGCCGAACTCTCGACAATAGGAGAGGAACGTAGTCGCTTGTCCGCATCGGGCAAGGTCTTATTTCCAAAGGCTATTTCCACCAAAGAAACGAGTGAGACCATCGGGAGAGGAACTACGACCAGAACCTTTAGCAGAGATCGTGGAACTGCCGGATGGATTTGATTGATTGCATGGATAGATGATTATGGGTGGGCGTACAGCGTTCACAGGCTTCCAGAACACTCGCCTTAAGAATCATTTTAGTGCTTGGTACCAGCTGCTTTCTTACTCTGCCTATTCACCCTTTACTTATGTGCATGCCATCCACCTACCTTTTCTACCATCCATCTTGATTTCATTTCCGCTTTACCCTACTTAGTTGATGGAGGGAGTGCTTTATCCCTTACCAACTAATTGATTCAGCCAGGAATAATGACTTTGTGGGTAGCACTATCTTCTCTTTTCGGGCCGGGATGAACGAACCCGACCAGCCAGATACTCTTTTGGATTTTGTACAGACAGCTTTGCTAGGATATGCCTTTTCATTTTCGTGTATGCCTGCTCAACCTCTCAATACTGCCTGCCTCAAACCCACTGGATCTCCCCAACTTACAGCGAGCAGATCGGATGGGATGGAAGCACTTCACATAGAGCTGTTGGCTTGACCGCCTTCCTGACAGCACTCACAGGCAGACCTGGAATCATCACACTTGCTTCAATATGCTGGTACCACTATGACTACCGCTACGCCCCTGCCTTCCGAACCTTTACTTACTACTCCCTTCAACCAACAACAACTTGATAGATGGATGGAGTGCTGGATGGGCTGGATTAGATGGCTGGCACTGAGGTACGGAGTCGAAAACATACTCGAATAATATCGTATACAAACAGATATAAAATGATATATGTAATTATGCCACTTGCCTTCATGAATGCTTAGGGGAGGGGGTTTGACTATTGCTAATGCTCGGGCCGGGATGAACCCCCAGATCTTATTGATTAATTCAGACAGCCAGCATTGACAGTAGATGCCTTCTTTTATCACACTTGCTGGAGTAAGGAATGCTTGGGTTACAGAACAAAGGGGGTAGATGATCGATAGAAAAGAAACAACGGGTAGCGGGTAGATCAATTAATGAAACCACGGCATGGGTTAATGGTCAAGTAGCCGAGGACTTGATACCCTTGGCTCCCCCGATTGATTGCTGTATGGCACGGCACGGATTCTCATTCCCCATCCTTGGCGCAGTTGGTTGGACAGCTCAGTTGGTGGATCGTCGGATCGCTCCGCGCCTATTCATGAATTACTGCCAGAAGACTCCAGAGCATTGTACGAGCGAGCGAGCTTGGATCGGATGAAGGATGGAAGTAATTACCTGACATGCATGAAATCAGCTAAAGCCCTAAATAAAACATAGAGTTCAATACCCCGGTGGGAATCATAATCTATATACATTATTGACCTCCCGACCTTTGGACACCATCGTTGGATGGGTCGTCGGAACTCCCTCTTGGATTGAGGAACTATAGCCTTACTACTTACATTTGATTGGCTTACTTGCTTAGGCGCTTAGAACATTGCTATGTAAGTCAATCAATAAAGAAAGCTTTGTCAATCAAAACGAATATGCATCAAACTCTTTGTCAAGGTCTCTATCGGTTAGTCTCTGTAGGTGGGTCAACCAACCAAGTCTTACCTTATCTTATGTCTTTACGCTATGCTCACAAATGCTTGCACTCAAGTGAATAAAGGTTGAGCAAAGGGGATGAAGTCAAAACGAAAAACCGTCTCAATGGTCCTTTTCACATGTGTTTCTCGCTACTTACCACAACTTTTAAGGTGCTTCCTTAGCCTATAAGTGAAAATTGAGATCAAATATCTATAGGTAATCTTCTCTCCATTTCATACCGATCATGGTCTGCCGATAAGAATATGGAATCTCATATCCATTAACCTTACCTGTTCACCTTATCTGTCGATAAACTCTGAAATCTTATTATGCAGTCTTATGTATGGTGCAGTCTTCTATTTGATCAATATGATGCGATCCTATGATTGATGCAGTCCTATCTTTTGAGTCATCGTATAAACATATCCTTTTTTCAAGTAGAGCAGGTAACAAAATGAAACAATATAAAGCAGAAAAGAAACTCAAAAAGGAACGTAGTCGCTCGACCAAGGGGGAGAGGAACGTAGTCGCTTGTCCGCATCGGGCAAGGATAAAGCAGACAAGATCAAGAAAAAGGACCCCTTACTTACTGGCCCTTACTATTAGAACCTTTGATGAAGTACAACAAGCCTTCATCATGGAATTCCAAAAGTGCAAGACTGAACATTAGAGTTGCATTTAGCTAAAATAGATTCAACAAGTGGTTAGGGAAACTACTTGGGAGTATGACCAATGGTTCCGGGATTTTATTTGTAGGTTTATATACGAGAACCATAACACCAAGCATAAAGGGTGGTTCATAGGGGGACTCTTATATCTAACAATGATCCTTCTAATGTAGTAAGATGGGCTTAACAAAGGGAGGCTTCAGACCAAGCCATGTGAATTGAATCGATGGCTAGGTATCCGGGGACTACCAGTGCTTAAACCATCTTTTCTTCTTCCACTAGCATAACTCCATGGATAGCCTAGCTTCTGTGGCATCGTTGTCTAATACTCCCAGTCACCCGCCAATCAAATTTTGGCCCTCAAGTGACAAATTCACCATAATCCCAGTAGATAAGGTCTCACATGGAGGCCTAGAATGAATTGAATGCATGAGTAAAAAATCATAAAACGTAGCGGAGCATGGAATAACATGAATGAATGGAAATCAAATTCCCATGACTAGATTGAAACATAATCACAACCAACATGGAAAATACATATATTTCCATGAAAAGAAATAACATTCAATTGCAGATTCATAAACAGAGACAGAGCACTTCTCTTTTCACAGAATATAGTCCAATAAACTGGTTGCTGCAGATTCTCCTTGCTCGGTAAGGTAAGCTCAGGTAAGATGGTTGACTCTGGTGAAAGAAAGGTGAAGGCACAAGATCTTGGGTAGCCTCAGGTAAGGAAGGTAAATCCTACAGATGGATACTTTTTTTATAATGATAAGTCGAGGATAAGGTAATGAGTCCAAGGTCGAGTGGAAACGTCGATAGAAGGCGCTTAAAATATTGATACGGTTTTTTAGATTCGCCTAAGATCCTATTGTCTCTTCACTTGAGTTGCTGGTGATAAGATCTCTTGTTCAGTCTGCACTTGAGTTGTTGGTGAAGTGATTATTCAAAATGTAAGGTAAGAGATCCAGTTGCACCTACCTGCCTGCTGCACCTACCTATGATGGATGAAGAACTAACCGGAAGAGAATAGATATATTGAATAAAGAAAGGCTTGATGCAGCATGTTTTGCCTTGCTTTACAAAGATAGCTTAAATGATTGAGTGACTAGTAGTATATCTAAAATCAACTGGATTGTAAGTATAGGATAGGATCTTATTCAGTTAAGACAGAGAGAGGGTGGACTCAAGTAAATAAAGATCCCTAAGATTGGATTCCGGTACGGTAGATTGGATTCCCCGGTAAGCCGGTAAGCCGGTAAGATAGGCAGGTTGAAATGAGAGACAGACTCGAGTGGGGACGCTAGAGAGTCAGTCGTCTCGAGTGGGGACGCTGGAAAACCTATATTTGGCTATGTTGTAGGTTGTGTAGGCACTCTATTACGCACCTACCTTTCTCTTGAAAAGTAAGTAAGTGCGGGGTCATGTTCGTCCACTCGCCCGACAAGGAGGGCGTAACAAAAAGGGTGTGTAACTCAGAGGGGCCCAACCTCAGCTCAGAGAGGCAACACTAAAGGGAATAAGGTAGGCGCGAACAAGGGGGATTAAGGGCCTGATCCGTTCTTTCTTTCCTAACAGCTTTCCTTTGGGTGGGTCTGGTCTGACTGACATGGGGAATAATAACAGAGATTGTAGGGGCAGCAGGCATATTTGTGATTCCCCGCCCCCCCTTGCTGCATGTAGACCGGTAAGCATAGTGTATCGAAATGAGGAGCTTTCTTCTTCCTTATATAAGTAAAAGTATTGGGATGCAAGGTCCTGACGTGTTACGATACGTACATGCATCACTTTTTGTAGGGTCCTTACTTGCTTCACCAGAGTTGCCGGATTGGGGCGCAGGGTCCTTACTTGTTACACAGGGTCCTTATTTGCTCAAGTAGGCGAGTGACTGGAGTGGGGAATAGTGACCGGGGTAGCAGCGGCATAGTATAGGGATGGCGTAGTGCAAGGGCCTTAGGACTTTCTTTTTGAAACCGACCACGTTCCTACTGTTTTGATCTATATTCGATTGGCTTCCCCCTACTGCTCTGTGTGATATTCGTGTACATATTCGGATTCATATTCGGATTACTGCTTGAAAATATTCATTTATATATTCGGATTACCGCTTCTTACCATATCATATTCGATTGTCATATTTATTCCCCTCAAACAGTCGATGATATTTTCGACGTAAACCCATAATTACGTATATAAAGAATATCCCGCCCGTACTTGGAAAGAACCGGAAACTAAGTAGGTATCCATGGTGAGTCCGGTAAACAGAACAGGTCATGCACGTGGGAGGAAGGCCTGTAGGCTCTTTCACCTTCTTCTCCCTCTTTGCTCAATTGAACCTGATTCTACCGATCATGCCGAGTAGCCCACGTAGAGTAAAGATATAAGGCGAAGTTATAATCCTTGGTCTTGGGTAAGGCCAAGTAGGAGTAGGTTTAGTGGAACCGAAAAAGGGAGGGCGAGAGAAGGTAGGCGTGAGAAGTCCCCTCTCTCCCTACCAGCCAGAGAAGCAAGTATCCATTAGCATGAACAAGGGTATAACTTGAGTAGCGAAATAAAGACTGCTCCTAAACACACTTGCAGAGAGTAGTCTTTTTTGCCTAAATATATTACATAAAAAAGATCCCTCTAAAGCTACATTATAATCGGCTCACTTTCATGGAAGAATATCGAGCGAGCTAAGTAAGTACGAGATCGAGCGGGAAGAAGCTAACTGAGCAATACTTACCTATCACCTTATCTCTCAATTGATGATAGAAGCGTGGTCGTCGAAACCTATCAATGGATAGAATCGCCTAACTGAGCAATATAGAATCAATGGTTAACTCAAATTGAATAGTACCTCGCTAACAGTGGGGTGCAGGAATGTGGGGTTCCTCTTCGCCTCATTACGGGTTATGAATTTATTGTGTTATCAAGGGCGAAGCCCAAGCCGAGCTAGGCCCATATTGTGGATAACTTCCTCCCATTAGCGTTACTTACTCACCCTCACCTGAGCTATGCGTAAGTGACCATTCTCAATGAAAGAGCCTTCCGAAAGAGCCAGCCTGAGCCAGTCAAATCAAAATATCCAGGCAGGGAGAAGCCACCTTATACCGATTTCCTAATGCTATTAGGGCATATGGGGTCTAAGGCAACTAACTATACGAACACACCAATTATTGAATTATCACCTCCTTTGATTGAATCATTACCTCCATAACGCCTGCCAGTAACAGAAATATATATAGACTTGGTAGAACTCACACTAGGAAAGGACTTATTTACCTGGTAAATGAATCTATCTCTGAAGGGTAACGTATTATGAATTGGCCTAACTGTACAATCAATCAATCTCTCCCGCCAAAGTGACAGAATACGAACGAAAGCCCTTACAGGAAGGGGAAGGGCAATAAGGTAAGGATATACCTAACTGTATGAAGGAGAGCGTTAACATAAATAAGAAAGAGGTTTAGTTACTGAGAACAATATCCCAACTATGTATACTTAACTTAGGCATGCTTAAAGAAAAAAGTAGATGTAGATAAATAGAAAAAGAGAGACTATCCATTTATCGCCAGTATAGGGGCCGCAGTAATAAGAATATTGCCAGCAAGTCTAGTTTATGGATGCTTAATTAGCCCCGGACCATACATATAGTTCATGGATGGATAATAGCTTGCCGTACAAGGATAAGTAGGAGGCCCAGCCCTTTCAAAGTTGGTGCTTGCCGGGCCAGGGATCCATAAGAGCAAGTATCCATGGATAGGTGGCTCATAATAGCTCCGTACATATTTGTGGCTGCATCCTGCAAGCGGGAAGCGGGATAGAAATAGTATAGTGTTACCGACCAAAAGGAGGGATTGACTTTGACCGAACGAAGATCAATAGCCAATGAAATGGTGCCGACCAAAGAAAGGAAAGGTATCAGATCGGATAGTCAGTAGTGCCGGGAAGAACAAACTGTGCGAAGGCTCAACCTCGTCTAGTGCTGCTACTTCCTTGGAATGAGACTGATTTAGACTGGGAAGATACTTTGCACTGTCACAATGAATCCTAACCTAAAGCGCTTTCTCCTGGCCTATTTCTATCGGGCTTATTGAGGGTGAGGGGGAGGGAGAGGGAGATAACTAGACTATAGAGACTGTCTTATCTTCCCTTTAGCTGTAGGGAATGAAGGGCCCTATATTATTTAGGGGTCACTCACTATTCATATGGTGAGGGATTCGATCCCGGCATAGAGAGGTCTATCTGCCGATACAAAGAGGGTTTAGGAGGCTTCTATTTTTTGTTACCAGAAGGGAAGGAAGGGGAAGAAAGAGAAGGAGTATTGTCTCATGTTCGCAATTGCCAGTCAAAGAGAGACAGAAGGCCAATAGCTTATCATTGTAAACCGGTCATTACCAATAAGCCGACAGGATATCAGACCCCCGAGCATCATTGCCGTAGATCATTGACGATACCAGAGAGACCCTCATTCACAGGAGGTGCCGATACCCAGTTACCGATACCCGCAAGACCATGCCCCTCATTCCCACCGGTCAATGCCAGCCGAGAGGACATCAGGCCCAGGAAGGAGGTACCGATTCACGATAGACGATACCCAGACCCTCATTACCCACCAGACCAGGAGGTTGACACAGGGAGGGGCCTAATCACAGGGAGGGCACACTCCTACTGCTACCACGTAGAGCTACAAATACACAGAGTCAATTTGCATAATCGCATATATAATGACAGGAGCTAAATAGTGCATGCAGAGCGCCTTAATCTTGATGCTTACCTTCTATTTGACTTTCTTCACGGTTGATTGCTTTATATACTTGCACCTGGATAACTAGTGAACCGGGGTTGGACAATGGCGATGAGGTTACCGAACTTAACTGATGAGGTTACTTAACTGATGAGGTTCGCCATCAATGCCGATAGGAGTTGTATTCAATCCATTACCATAGCACGATTCCCTCACCATATGAATAGTGAGTGACTCCGTCCGAGCCCGATTCCCCATAGCACGATTACTACCCATCCCTTGTTAGCCCGATTCCCGCACGATTCACATACCACGAGGCCCATAGCACGATTACTACCCATTCCCTAGTAGAGCACGAGTACCATACACGATTCCCATAGATCAATCCCATATATCGAGGCCCATACACGTAGAGGATGTGAGTGCACCGATGAGGAGTGATTGATTCGATTGATGAACATCGTTGGGGGTGGGGCGGTACAACGGACAACATCTGCTGCCGAGAGGGGCGGGCCAACGGACGGATGGACGGAGGTGATCCTTATTATGAGAGCACGAGGCCCATAGCACCATTACCATAGTACGATTCCACATAGCACAATGACTCCCCATTCCCTAGTAGAGCACGATTCACATACCACCATTCCCATAGCACGAGGCCCATACACGTAGAGGAGGATTTACGTACAGGCGTTACCACAGATACACATTGAGTTACACTACTCACACACACACATACCCAACATTCACAATAAGCACCAGACGTAGCAGCACATACAGCACCCTCACATAGCCGACAGAGCCAGTCATAAACAGTGCTCAGAGCCAGTGGTTACGCATCGCAAGTATGGCCGAATCCCCACGTAGCCCACCTCATTGAGCCCGCTGAGAGGAGAGCCCATCACTGCCAACCGGTGTTCCCACCTCATATAGCACACCCCCACACATAGCCCACCTCATATTGACAACCAGCCGATTGCCAATCATTCACAAACGGTCATTCCTAGTCAGCCGAGAGTCGATCATACCCACATTGACCTTCATACCTGAGTCACCCTAACCACATGACACATCCACCCAACACGGGTAAGGTACGGGACGGGAAGAAGCTACGAGACAGGACGGCACGGGAAGGGAAGGGCCCCATCTTATCCAGGGGTGAGTGAGGCACAGACATAGGGGCATTCATTGCCGATAGCAGCCGATAGTTAGTCGATCCAAGAGTCTTTGTCAATGACAAGAGGCGATCCAAGTGTTTATATTCGATGCTTAGCTTTCTTTCATCTTGAATTTTTATCACGTCCTGATGCAAGGTCTAATCTCACGTCCCAATACGAGGATGCGTAAGCAGGCTCGACTGACTTCCACGAGGTTAAGCCCCGAATTTACCACCGATAACTTATTACACCATCTACGCATCCTTTAATGGGCTGGGCTCTACTTCGCAAATGAGATTCATGAAAGCCCGTTGCAACCACCTTTCGAGGAAAGGCGGGGCACACATCGCTTTCTTCTTCAATCTCTCATCTGGATAGAGGCCTATTCCTCGCCAGGACTGGACAATTCTCTTCTTTTTACGGGGCAGTCAATAGAGAGTCAGCAAAATGCACAGGTAGGCCCTTTTGACCCTTTCTTTAGGAGGAAAGCGAGTTAGCTGGTACGGGCGGACCCAGAAAGAAGAGAGGAGGGTTAACCACCAGTCAAGAAAGGATCGAAAAAGAGAAAAAGAGTCTGAATCCGTTGGGTTAGTTTATTGATCCCGTACCGTAGGCTTCTTCAGGCGATGAGGCAAGATCTAATTGTCCGGCGTCACTCTATAAAATGAGCATCGGCAAAGAGTGGAGGCTGGCTGGCAAAAGAAGGACCAGAGCTGGGTCAATCAAAGCCAAATGCGATATAGCATCCGCCCTCTTCCTTTCAATCCGGAGTTCTTTGAACCGGAAGCGAGGAGGTGCACAGCAGGCTCTTATGTCTAGTTTCGAAGCAAATACACATACCATGACAGTCAAGCCTGCCCAATACAATATCAACCCGAAAGCCTTCGATGGGATAATAAATAGCCCCCTATCCCCATCCTATGTGCATTGATGAACACATCTAACTCATGCGTAGACAGTGCCTGAATGTGAGGTTAGGCGTGCAGGATCACCTGTCTATTTCGATGTGTCGAATTTGGGCCTCTTCAAGGCACCTTTTATATATCCCCTTTTTTTACTATGATGAAAGGGAAGCTTTATGGGAGAAAGGGGGAAAGGAAGCAAAGTTTCTAAGCTGACCAGAGGCTAAGGAGAAAGGTGGTTTGAGGAGCATTTGGAAAAGGTGGGGCACGTAGTCTGAAAAGAAGAGCTTCCTTGGTCGATGAAAGTGGTTTGCCAATCCAAAACATTCCTCTATTTGTGTAAGGTTTGGTACCCAGCAATCAGATTTTCCCTTGTATTCGAGTGAGTTTCATGCCATCCGAGATCCCCTTTCTGATCTGAAGATGATGGGAATCATCAAGCAGGGTTGGCAAGATCAGTTCAAGAAAGACAGCCTGCAAAGTTAGGCAAATTCTCTTTCTCGCTTCGGGTTGAAGAGGAGTCAGGTGGCTTCAGTCCTTCATTGGAAAAAAAAGGCTAGTAGACTAGATCTTATCATTTTCAAGAAGATCCCCGGCTCTATCTGGTTTAGGTTGAGTATCAAGGAGTTGGGGGGTGCTATGGTCTTTCCTGCTTCCTATTACATTACTAGGGGCCTTCCGGCTCGCTATTGATATTATGAGCCGGCCTGGATCCACACGATGATTGATGGTCTTCACCAGCTGCTATCTTTTCATCCCTTGGCCGAGTCGTTTAGCCTGTATTGCGCTATGCTGCTCACCCCGTGGCCTCCTGATCGAGATTCTTTACCCAACCGAACTCTTCTGGAATATCATATAAGGCAGTAAGGTTTGAACATAGGGAAATGCCCTACTGAACCGTGGTTCTAGTAAACTAAGTAAGATAGGGGTGTACCTGTAGCAATCGATGCATCTACTTTAGCTGCGGGAGATATCGAAACAAAGATTAGGCTGTTCCACTCGCAGATTTCTTAGTTCGGGTCAAGCGCCTCGTATAGAGTCATCTGTAGGGGTTCAATAGGGGTGAGTAATCCTTGAGTGATGAGTCAACCCTTACCTTATTCTATTCACTAATCACTAAGTGGGGCGCATCGTCTGAAGCTACCGTCCATTCCAATAGAGACCCATCACCAGAGAAAGATCCTAGAGGCACAGGTCTTCGCTAAGCTCTGCTCGGTACTGTTCAAAGTGAATCGTTGAAGTTGGTGATAGGTCGTTCTGGCTCTACGTAGTTCAGTGCCAGCTAAGGACTCGAATTGATACGCACGCTAAGTAATCTCACTCAGGCGCTTCGTAATAGGCGTTGGATTTCGGTCAAAATACGTATATAAGATACTTTTTTTTGTTATTCTTTTCAAGCTATTTTTTCTCTTATATACACGGATTTCAATTTATTAAGTATAAAATAAATATGAAAGAAATTCAAAGAAAAGATCAGGTTTTAAAGAACTTATAAGTCGTCTAAGAAGGGTGGGTTGGGGATAAGAAGCTACCACCCATATCAAGTTGAGTGTGGGGCCTCATCTATAGTCTAAGGTTGGGTAGGCATCATCATTGAGGAACAAGCAGGGAGCGTTGCTTCCCCATAAGAGCAAGAGCTTCGGTGGCAACAACAGGTTGGAAGAAGAGGTAGACGCTTCAAATGGAACGGTAAACGGACTCCAACTCCATCCAATCGGTGAACTAAGGCACTCTCACTGTCCTGAGGTAGCTTAACTATGGACATAGAAGTTGCTTCCATACTATGGAATAGAAGTGCCCGCCCGCTAATTGATCGTCCCCAATATGAAATAGGAAAGGAGCGTAGAGGAGAACGGAATTAGTGTCTCCCAGTGGTTGGGGCAAAGGAATTAGCCTCTCCCGGTGATCGAGGCAAAGATACTATCTGCACCGGCGAAGCATTGGGAAGAAAAATTGACTATCTCCTTGCACTAGGAAGCGCAAGCCCCTCCGGGTCCTTATTTATGTAAATTGTAAATGAACTATGGGTAATATATGACGAAATGGATTGGAATAGAACGAACCTTTGCATGTTCGAGACCAATCAGTGATCGACTCGGAGAAGGCTTCACAAAGGCCAATAGCCGATAGCTGATGTCACTAGCCTGAACTTCTTTATCTACTAGCTGATGGGAGTACGGCTTTATTCAAGGAAGTGTCCCCTATGATATTCTATTAGTAAAGAGTCCTTGGATTCGCCTTTTTCCGTAAGCCTAGAAGCAAGGTGCCGTCAAGCCCTTTGAATCTCTTCCATTGAAGAAGACAGACTTCAAGACTGAAACCTGCCCCTTTGCCAAGGAGAGAATCAGTCTTCATTTTCCATCAAAAGTGAAACTCTTAAAGCTTAACTTGAAATTGACTTTGTACACCGATTCCAGGTCAACTTCACTTGGTACTGATTCCGGGTAACCATAGAAAAAGGAAAGGACGAAAGAGGAATGAAAAGCGTCCATTGTCTCATGGGGCAAGCAACCTTAGTGGAGAAAATAGTTGAAGTAGTTATTGCCAATGTAACCTAAGCAAGATTGTAGTTTCCCAGCCGTATCTAGGTATCGTTTCGCTTGTGCTTCTTTCAAGGGAAGCATTTCGCTCCACTTCCGCTTGAGTACCGTACCTATTCTTATTTTATGGTCAGATCAAGCATTTACTAAATCTCTCTGTGCTCCCCCTTATATATAGTTAGGCTCAAATCAAAAGGTTAATCTTTATCGGCCTATTGTTAACTCTAGTCCATCTCTGAACCTTCGAATCTCTTTCCCCCACTAAGCATCTTTTTAGTCAAGCTTCCCTTCCACAAAGAAAGAAAGACCGCCTTCCTTCCAGGGTTGCTGCTCATAAAGGGGTGGGTACCCTGAATGGCCGATTCCTGCGTATAAGCTTCACCCAGCTCTATGCTTAAGACAAAGCAGCTCTCTAAGGCTTTCCAGCGCCAGACACATACCTAGCTCACACCTTAACTGAAGGAAGGTGCTCCACAAGACTGGCTTCGCCGCCCTCCCGGCTCCCGATTTGTTGTGAAGATGTTTTCCTGTTCAAGTGTGGGAGTTATTCAAGTTTTTATCAAAAGAAATAGTTGAAATGGGAAAGGCCGAGATGGAAAAGATGAAATGAAACTGAAACCGGGTGTCTGCAATTATTGATGAGATTAAGCATAGGGAGAGTAGCATAGGATACTGCCGCTTAAAGCAGTACTAAGACAGTTATCTTATCTCTGTAAAATGTTCCAGAGCCACCGCTCTGTAATAACGAGGGTTTCAAGCAAGCTGGAATAACTTACAACTATATCACATTAGAGAACAAACCTTTCTCCTTCCGAATGCGGCGAAGCGAGCTAGGTTAATAAATCCAGGAATAGAATAAGATTTTTTGATTTGATAGAGAAGAACTGGATTTGCTACTATTGAAGGATATGGAACAGAAGAATCTACTGGACCTCAAGCTGGATCAAACTCAAGATCAACTTCTGGATCAAGGGCTGTTAGCTTTGCTGGTGCTACCGTATATGCTGGTGGTGTTGCTAGCTTTGCTTACTCTGCTGCTTCAAGCTATCAATCTGGAAATGGAAGGTCCCGGAGGGGCTTGCGCTTCCTAGTGCAAGGGATGCTGTAGCTGGATCTGTTGCTGCTGGCTATAGTAAGCCCGGTTAAAGGACTAAGCTCAGTGGGTGCTACAAATTCCAAATTGTGTCAAGTATTAATTCATTAAAGCCCAGTATAGGTGCAAAGTCCAGTGGTGAAAGACCTTATATGTAGGAGCAAGGCCTACTCCTGCTGGATCGACGACTTATGCTACTGTGGGCTATGGTTCTGCTAGATCTACTTCTACTAGATCTACGGGATCAAAGTCATAATTTGTTGGATCGACATCTGGAACATCAGAATATGGGTATGGGTAGTGCTACATCGACTACTTAATCTAAACCACCTGGAAATACCACCTGGAAGGGATGCCGCGTATGAACCAACCGCATCAACTGCTTAAGCTGGACCTGGAACTGCCCATGCTGATGCTGGTACTCGATGCCACAGGAGCCGGTTTCGTCCTTCCTCATTAGAGTCCTGGCCTACATACATTGGTCCCGGGGGCAAGCCAATTGGACCAGGGAGGGTAAATGGAGACGCTCTTCTTTTTCAAGTTGAAGTACGGAAGGAAAGGCAAACTATTGCCCAAACCCTTCTTTCTCTTATATCGCAAGCAAGTCAGGCCTGGCAATTGATTGGGTCAGGGAAGGACGCCGAACGAACATCAATATGGAATAAAAGAACATAAATGACCTCATCCTTAGTTTCATATTGGATCGGGCCATTCTTTAGAAGGGTGCCTGCCTTTTGAGTTATATCTCTGCTTTTTTAGGGCGGACGTTTATATACGTGTTTATTTCAAGTTAGAGATATAGGTGCCTTTATTGGTTGGAATCCTCTTTAGGCACTTATTCTTTCTATACTCCCTTCCTTTTCCTTTTGACGACATCGATCGAATTCAAGTGCCCACAAGGTTTATGGATTACGGTCTCAGAATATTAGAAACACCAGATGGAGATGGAAGGAGAGATGAGGGAGGGATCACCTTAACCTCACTGGACTACTACTACTCAGCATAATGCCCCTCCATTTTAGCGATATCTGTTAAGCGCCTCATTAATCCAAGTGATGTAGGGGAATTCAGTGGATAATGGCAGGGATGGTGGGGAATTGCAAGTGGATAATTGTAGGGATGGCATACAGATAGGGCCCCCGAGCAGTGTTGTTTGTTGCAATGCGGGTAGGCGTACTGAGGCGGGTAGAGTATAATGGCGGGGTGTGGAAGCGGGGGTATGTATGTATGGGGGTGCCTAAGGCGGCCTATATGATATGAAAATGGAAAATTGAAAGTATATATGGCGATTCTATTCTAATAGAAGAAAATATCACCTTACATTGAGTAGTGGTACATCAACACACTTGGAACAACTTGGAGCAAGACCTGAACTGGACTGTTAAGGTGGTCTCTCTTTAGTCGTCCCAGGACAAGGTCAAATTATCCATGCTATTTATACATGCCATAGGCATTGGTTGAAGAGAGAGACTAGCAGATTCTTAAGCACCCCCCGCCAGTATAGCACATGAAAACCTTATCCATGCAATTGAAACCTGCCATAAGTGAAACTACATGCAAGTATAGTATTTGAAAACGTCTATATGCAAGTATCACGTAGATATGCAATTCTAACATCTACATGGCGACATCATATATGAACACGTAGTATTCTATTTTCTTTTATACTTCTTCAGAGCAGCGGGACACAACTGGGACTTACTTCTTCGGAGAGGCCGGTGAAAGGTAAGGCAGATTGCTTGGTTTCAATCGAATTTCATTAGTCAATCACTATATCTCTCTTGTCTTTTGGTAACTAGATAGAGACGAAATCAAGATCATTATATATGTAATTACGCTATCGAATAATTGATCGAAAGAGCGGCTCGTCCATGCCGAATCAATTCCGAGATGATTTCCCCCCCCTATGACTATTGAAGGGGAAGCAGCATCAATTAGTAGAGGGCTGCTGGTTTACTCTTTCCCTCAATCAGAAGCGGCCTACTCATGCTGACAAGGTCCCTTTTATGAAGAAATTGGAGGTGGAGGTAGGGCTGGGCAACTCAACTCTCCAATGCTTTGGAGAATCAAACCCCGTGTCCTCGATTCCTCTGATTCTTATCGATCCAAGTCCATTCGGCCATCTCTTCCTGGTTGTTTCCGGAGATAACTACCACTCCCTTCCAATTCGATTTCCCGCATTGCTTATTATATAGAAAGGGGGGGCCAGCCACTGCCTTCCCACTTTCTACGTTGGCCCTCCTACATCCCCATACCCACCGTATTCTTCGACCATATCCCCCCTATTCTCCCCATTCAAGTACGTTTCGACCATTCCTTATCTTTCGATTCATCTGATCGGCCACCCTCCTTTATTTCTATCCTGAACCCTCAATCAATAAGTAAATGCCATTGCGTAGGCCGAGCAATTGCGACAACCTGGCAAGCGGTTCCTAGTAGGTCGGGTCTATCATAGTGTCAGAAGTGCTGTCATAGAAGGGGCAGTACTGGTAAGCCTTAAACTATAATGGGACTTTGGATTTCCGCCATTCACAACCCGGGCCGGGAGCAACTACTCCTACTATACATGTTTTTGTACCGTGTTCGCATGGAGTAGCCGGCCCGGCAAGTGAATCCCGCAATAGATCAAGTTTGACATTACTAAAAACTGAAATAGTTCTGGAAACGGGAAACAGGCGCTGCCTTCATGAATTCCCAGTTCGTTCCGTTTTATTCAAAGGCTTCCGCTACCCTGGATTCCCTCACGTCAATGAAGGGAATGTGGTGGGGGCAACGTAGCATTTAGTTGTTTCGATAGACGGAATCACGAGATTGACCATCTTAGTTCCGTGCCGGCCGACCTATAGATGTTCCTACTCTGTAAACCCGGCCATTCATCATAGGTTCGAGGATATACTCCCCACCCTCACCCTCGCCCGACCTAGAAAAAAGAACTTACTTACGCTTCAATTTGATTTCTCTGCGCGAGGTAAATAGTGCTCGTATAATTACGTATATAATAATACACAGGTCAGCCGAGCCAACTTCACGCTTCTTCCTCCACAATCCACACAGACAAGTCAGAAAGATCTAAGCGTAATTACATATATAATAATTGTACTCGGCAAGAGTCCTAGCGGGGGAGAGCCAGCAAATGACCACAGTGCACACGCAAGAGTAAGCAATATTACGAACTTATTGAAACAAATTGTGAGCTAAACATTATGAGATATCCTTTCTCAAATCTGTTGGCTGAAGTCGTAGGCGTTTTGCATTATGTTATAGGGATCGGGGACCTAGTTAATGGATGAATCGGTAGAAAAAGCAACTGCTCAGCTCGGAACTACATGCTTAGTCCTCCCCTCTGTTGATCCACCGTTACGCCGACAAGGATACTTAGATTTCATTCAGTGGTAGTCATCTGCAGTTCCAAACTTCATGATTTGGGTGTGAGCTGTGGCATATACGGTCGTGAAATCGATGATTTATGTCCATAAATGCCCGCGCTGTAGGCCCAATTGAGATTACAATTTGCGCTATGTGGCGGACAAGCTTAAACATTGACAAGATAGTCAAGATACACCTACTACCATTGACCGGATCGATCTGAATACAAGTCCCTTAGAATGGTGAATACTTACCGGGAGACTCTGATCCTACTAGAAATCAAAATCCAAGGTTCAAAACATCTACTTTACTTGCCTTTGTAGCGCAGTTCACTCTTGTAATAACACCACTTAGGCAGGAAGGAACCAATATCTTTTTCTTATAGCATATATACCTCTACGTCTGCCAGACCCTGTATCCAACTGGATTTGATGGTACTGCCTTTTCCGCCATTATATCTGGTTCTAGGTAAACACAACTGTTGAAACGACTGCTGCGGGAGCAATTACTCGGGTAAACCGCTTCTTTCACTGGATCAACTCGGACACATGCCACTATGGATGGTGCTAATGGAAAATCCGTTCGATCTCAAACTTAGACTGTACCTGGAACCGGATCTGCCTCTCCTAGCTTTGCTCTAGGTATCTTCACCTTTGCATATGAATCTGGGCATGAAACTAAATATTCGCGCTTGGTGACTAGATCCGCATCTCAATATGCTACCTCTGCCCCTTAAGAGAAATACAAAGCTTAAGGATCATAGCCTCGTTCGCCATAGCCTTGTTCAAGGAAAGCCAATTAGAGCGCAACTCCAAAGGGGAACAATTCAATGCCTCATTCTATTATAACATTCTAAATGGAATGATCCAGCGGAGGCCAGTTGAAGCTTTTTCTCTCATTCATTATTTACCATACGCATCTAAGCTAGCATCTTAGCCTTACCACTCAGTAGATGCACTAAGACCACCTGCAATGAAGGAAAAGACACAAACAGTTGCTTCACCCGCAGCACATCGAGATCGAAAGCTAATAGCCTAGGTTGTATCATAATAACCTATTGAAAGTGACCCTGTGCCATAAATAGATTCACCGGCTAGGAGCCAGTTTTGATTAGCACCCCCCTGGTAAAGACCTAAGAGCAGCCGGAGTCAAGCCCATTCGGGAGCTAGATACTATTTACCTTGACACAATTGACTAAGTAACAGATTCTCCAGTTGCTGATCCAAAGCGAGCTTCCTCATCACCATATCACCTAGTATCCCTTCTTGCTAGGGATTGATTTGACTAAGTTTCAGTTCCAAGCACGGACTCAGTTGAGAAAGTGAAAAGGTCAAAGCCGGTGGACCTAACCACGTCCCTTTTTGGTTTATAACCAATTGAAGATTCTCTTCGAGCTTTTAGCTATCTGTTTTCCTACTTATTTACCATACCTGGGCGGGTCCATCAACTAGGTAAGCACGGTTAGCTGGCTCTTTGACTGGATAAGAAACTAAGTAAATAAACTACTGCTTCCGAGCCTCCGTCATTGGGGGTTATTAGTAAATAAGGTCAACCGGCGCGGGATCCTTCGCTGGACTGTGTCACTAGGGACTTTACGGCCTTTACCTATGCTTTCTTCGTCTCCACCTTTTCTTATCTTTCACTCGATCAATAGACTTTCCGGGCTATGCCTTTCCTGCTTTCGTCTTTGCATCTCGATCTGTGTCTGGATATGGATATGAATATTGAAAAGGAGGGGATGCCCATAGTCCTGGAACGAGATCTGCTGGATATACTTTTCAATATTATAAGTGGATCCGCTACTTCAATAGGTGGTGAAGACAATGCCTCCCCTAAAGATCTCTTTTCCGATCAAGGCTCTCCCCACCTTTTCTCTTAATAGGCCCAGCTTTGTAGTCACAATGTTAAGAGGATGCGTAAGCAGGCTCGACCACCGGGAGAGGACTTTACCCCGGCGCTTCATCATAGTAACTATCATAGCCCAACCATTACTAGTTAGTTACTATTTAGTCTATACACTCAATTTCAACACGTAAAGCTTTAGCTCCAATCGGTGGGTATATAATAATGATCTGTAATGGGGCTACCCGCATGGTAGGTGTTGGGTTGCCCTGTGGTTATTCAACGGGTACTAACAATCAATTGACTCTAGTATTGGTGGTGCAAATGCAATTGATGCCGGTGGCTCATATGCTTACTCAGTTGTCTTTCTTGTTGCTCTGGCCTTTGCTTGCTGCTGTAGGCGTAAAAAGACATTTTGCGTTTCAAGATTGTCTGACCAGGGGACTCACTCATGTTGTCACATATTGATGTCCGGCCCGGCGTAGCGTTGGCCTAGACTCCGGGTGGGTGGAAGAAGGACCCGGAGGGCGCTTTCCTGTAATCAGGGAAGGTCCCGGAGGGGCTTGCGCTTCCTAGTGCAAGGAACGTAGTGCTTGCTTGACGTTAGGAAAGCAAGGACCCGACAGGGGGCTCGACTGATAAGGAGAGGAAAATGCATAATCTGACTTCAGACTCAGATAAACGGATGATTGATTGAGGCTTCGCCGATTGAGAACATGCCCCTTGGGGGGCTGGGGGGACCGCTTAGTTGTCCTTACCACACCCCTCAGATAGATAGCTTACTGGTAGAATCTCACCTGACCTGATAACTTACTTACTTTTCATCCTTCTTTCTTGGGTCAGTTTCAATCCTTCCGTTGGAGCGCCCCACCACATTGAATATGGCAGGTGCGGATTGAATGGCGGGTATGGTATAAATATCTTACGCTCAATAACCTGTGTGTGGCTGCTGCTGCTATATGGGTTACATCACGGATACGGAACACGGATACGGAACTAATGGCACTTCGGGACTTATAACGAATACCCCGGTTCAAGCCCATGTTCAGCTTCGCACGCAATGGTTTGGTTTCGGTCACTTCACTTCTTATACCTCTTGCTCTTTAGGGAGCTGTTTGGGAGTTAGACTCATACAGGTTAGCAGCGGTAGGGATGACCAGCCCGTAGTAGCTTAGTAGGTTGACCAGCCCAGCCCAGCCATAGTAGCTTGTAAGATAGGGATTATCAGCCCAATAGAAGTATTTGGATGGATGCCCGGGCATTGAGAGGTAAGGACGCTTCGAAAGGCGAAAAGGGTTCTATTTCATTTCAAATTCTATCCATATTATTTTGTGGTCTCCTTCCATACTTCACAAGCAGCGGCTAGCCACTCCATTTACTAGCTTCACGGATCACTTTTCATTACCTGAACGAGCAAGACCGGCCTTCCAGCGTGCGTCTTGGGTAGCCGTAAGCATATATTTATATATGTATTTTCGCATACTCTTTGCCAACCAGCCCTACCTTTTCTTCCTAACTGTATCGTGGCCAGGAGTGCCAGCCATATTTGTTGATTCCATAGATGAGAGGACATGGTTCGCTTTGCATTGGTTATCGGAATAGGAGCTATTTTCGTAACCAACCCCTAAAAAACGAACGTATAGAATATGTTCCTCATACATGTAAGCGGACCCCAGATGAGCACGGAAAAACACCTTTTTATAGCTCCCTCCTCGATTATCGGGAAATCACATCACAAAGTAAGTAAGGTCATACGTAGAGGGATCTCGGTCATACGTCGTATATTGATCCATTGATTTAGGAGACAAAGTGGTTTGCCAGTCTATGGCTGGTTCGAACCCCAAGTAATACTTTCATAGCCCACCCCGAATATCTACCTATTGACAGAGCATACATACGTACGTTCGTTGGGGGAAAGCCAAATGTCCTCCGTTCCAGCAGGCTGCCAGGACGTAGGTCGAGAAGCGAAAGCACGCTCGTTAGCAATGGCCCACAATCCAGAAATACTACTGACATATGGGGGGGAAAGTAAGTCGTTCGGGAAGGTAAGGTCAGGCAATGCCTAGTTGGTACAGTCCATATTTCATTCTGAAGCAGATCACGTTGGGCCCAAACATCACGGTTGGCAGTGTTCATAGTATCCCTCTCTTTTTCTAACAACTACTGCAACAGCTACAAAAACAGCAACATAAATAGCGGCCGGAAGGAAACAGCAACTTATCCAGAAACTGCTAAGATGGCGGAGGTTTGAACATCTTTCTCTTCAATTTACTTATTTTTTTTTTACTTATTTGCCCCTCAAATAAGTAAAAAAAAAATAAGTAAATTGAAGTTTCAGATCCACTCATGTTTTTAGAATCAATCAGACAACTTAAGAGCTTACAAGGGAAAACGAACTTCTTGCAATGTGAACTGCTTCAGGTTCACTGTGGACTTGAGGTGAACGTCCCTAGGTATTCGTGGGTGTAAGTGTCTAGTGCGGTTCTCAGGTGTGGTGTGTCCAAGCGGGTAATGCTGCTATTCTATTGGTCGTAGAGGTGCTGATTCTTGTCGAGCGAAGCGTTCGTTATGCCAGTTCGTCGTTATC
>Ga0181464_1000006_pt1 | contig 37930 bp, 39 predicted proteins | sample InSIn2gowninarea_FD_119074 | JGI IMG/M metagenome (GOLD analysis project Ga0181464, IMG submission 119074) | Clean room microbial communities from NASA Spacecraft Assembly Facility at Jet Propulsion Laboratory, Pasadena, California, USA -... ...
ATGAGACAATATATTTTCAATGAGCTATTCAACAATAGATACATGTACGGTTCCTTATTTGAAAGCATTGTAAGGCTTGTAGGTCCTCTTTTATGACATAATTTTTGCTACGGTTTATCACTTCATTCGGCCTTAGAAGATACTTTTTAAGTTTCTTTTGATTAAATTTACTCATGTTTTCCCTAATAAATACTTTCCCCAAGTTTTTCTATTTATTTATTTAATTTATGAAATAATTACATTGCAAAGCGAATTTATAAGATGTAATAAACCTTGTAAATTATCATTAACTTTCATATATACATGGAATCTTGGAAACTTTTGAGACATGGTTTTTGTATATTGAAATCCTAATATGTATGAATACCTATCCGCTCATCGAAAATCATCCCCAAGGGGCCCGGCAATCCGGATTTAAACAAGAATGCAACAAATTATAGAGATAACCATAAACACAGAGATGCAGCGGAAATAATATTTCATTTAATTAATGTAAAATACTGAAATATGCTTACAAACAACAATGGAAATAAACCAGTTAGGGAGATGGTAGCTTATCTCTGAGAAGATATGTAGTGGCTACATGCCTCTGAACTGTGTTACAATGAGGCTCGAAGGCCTATTTATTGTTGAGAATCAATGGAAAACCCTTAACATCCAAAAAACCTAACCCCAGAAGAAGAAACGCCAAATTGTGGGCCCCGTTTGGGTAAATTGGTACATCAACTTCCTGGGGTTGTAACTTTGGCATACGATCTTTGTTTGACGCGTACAATAGCTTGTTAGAAAGATCTATCTGAGCACTACAACTTTGGAAAGAGAAACATTGGTCCATCGACTGATGTTGCTCATAGATTTCCCAAAAAACGTCGTTTAGGGCCTCAAAACAGCTCCAAAAGTTCAGGACCCGAAAAATTGCTAAAAATAGTAAATTGTGCTACAATTACGGAAATTGAAAAATTGAAAGAGACAGATGTGGGGGTCCAAATGGGATAGGTGGGTGGTCACCAACATCCACCTGGATCATTCCTCCCCCCCTTAGGAAGCAATGGTCCCCATCTGGGTCCAAATGGGATAGGTGGGTGGCCACCAACATCCACCTAGATCATTCCTCCCCCCTTAGGAAGCAATGGTCCCCATTGCGTTGAGTTCTTCCATCTGCTAAGCTTGGTCCCTGGTGAGTTGTTCTACAATCTCTGATGTGTCCAGTAATGGTACGAAGCATGGTTGAGGGCATTCCACATTAAACACTCAGTGCAAGAGAAGGAATCATGGAGGAATGTTGTGCTCCAAAGAATTGTTTCCCATAGCCTCGGTAATGTTGTAAGGACCATGTCGGAGTGGTCTAAGCTTCTGATGGGCTCTTGTCAAGTGTTCTTTCTGTAGATACAACTAGACTTTGTTGCCCACCTGAAAATTGTGTGTTACCCCTGTGGGTGAGGAGAAGTTTTTCCTATGTTCTTTCATGATCGTATCCCTCTATTGTTGTTGCTGTGTGGAGGAACCCTTTGCGAGGGTCATGGATGTGGTGACGATCTTCCCCTTACTTTGGGAGCGAATAAGACAGAAAACGATTTTCCTAGTCTGGGAGATGAGCTTGTTGCCTTTTTTAGCAGTGATCAAAGAGGTGGCGGTAGGTGGGGCTACCTCTGGTATCCTGTATAAGGAATTACCCAAAGAAATAATGAGATTGTGAAGCCTTGACTCATACAAAGCATGTCGCCTCGACAAGTATGGTTAGCCTAATAATACATCACAAACATCTAGAGGTGTAACATCACACAATACCTCGTCTATGAAGGGTTTGATGATGTAGGGAAGGCGGCATTACTAGTGAACTCGAATATCTCATCCTTGGTGAAGCCACCCAATACTGTATGGTTGCCGGTATGGTGTAGTCGGTAGGCCCAACCGCTTCATGACCTCTGCTGAAATGAGGTTCTTTTGGCTACCACTGTCAACAATGAATTGCAGCAGTGAACCCTTTACCCACATCTGTGAGTGGAAAAGATGAACCCCCTCCTCTGGATCTTCGGGCTCATTCTTTTGGATCTTGGCAGTGGCAACAGTGGCACTGGGCTTCGCATCAATGATATGCTTCCCTTTGCAATTCCCCATGTCGGGTTCTAACTTAGGGTCGAAACATGCATCTGATTCTGAAGCCTTCAACTTGGCCGCCAGCGACTGCTTGGTCTGACACTCACTTGTGTTGTGAGTGGGGCTCTTATGGAACTCTGTCCTTCTTCGACTTCGTGGTGTTGTTCTTTTCTTGCAGCTTTGATGGGTTGTCTTGTGTCACCCCACCTTGGCTTTTTCCTTTGGTCTTCAGATTCACAGATCCAAAGTCTCACTTCTTCTGTTTGAACTTTTGCTCGATTTTGATAGTGTATCGGTATGTCGTTCCGAGCAAGGAGATGTTCAGGAACTCCATTTCTTCCTGGATGTATCTATGTAGGAAGTTGCGGTATTTGAGTACCAGATGCAGCTCAGAATCTTTAATACACAACTATGTGTGAAGGGTATGAAAAATGTTGGTGAACTCTGGCACATCTTGGTCCCTTCCCTACCGCAGCATGGTCCGCTTTATGTATTTGACCTCATAGCTTTTGACTGGGTAATACTGCTCCTTAATGGCATCTCGGAATGAATTCCAAGTGGGTGCAGCTGAAAATAGTGAGCCTGTACTTTCATCCTTCTGCTCGCAGTAGGTTTCCCACTAGTCCTTGATGTGGGGGGCTGCTTTGAGAAGAGTGAAAACAATCTTTTCCTGACTCAAAAATTCGTGAACAGAAAAATACCCTTCTAGCAGGTTTAACCATTTATTTACAACATCTGCATCAATCTGACCCTCGAATATGGGTATTTCAAAATTAACTTGTACCTTAAACGGTGTGACGTTTCCAGAGTAGCTGTTGGAAGCTGATGCGTCGCCTCTGGGTAGTTGCTGAAGGATCTGGGCAAAGTTGTCCATCATCGCATTCCTTTGCCGCTCGAGGGCTTCTTCGAGCAAGATTTTGATAGGATCTCCTGCCCCCTCTGATCCGGATTTAAACAGGAACACAATAAAATACAGAGATAACCATAAAGATAGATATGTAGTGGAAATAATACTTCATTTCATTACTGTAAAATGTTGAAATATGCTTACAAACAGAAATGGAAATAAACTAGCTAGGGCGATGGTAGCCTATCTCTGAGAAGAGATGTGGCGGCTACATGCCTCTGAACTGTGTTACAATGAGGCTCGAAGGCCTATTTATTGTTGAGAAACAATGGAAAACCCTTAACATCCCAAAACCTAACCCTAGAAGATGAAATGCCAAATTGTGGGCCTTGTTTGGGTAAATTGGTACATCAATTTCCTGGGGTCGTAACTTTGGCACCTGATCTTCATTTGACACATACAATAGCTCATTAGAAATATCTATCCAAGCACTCCAACTTTGGGAAGAGCAACATTGATCCATGGACCCATGTTGCTCCTAGATTTCCCAAAAAACGTCATTTAAGGCCTCAAAACGGCTCTGGAAGTTCAAGACCCAAAAAACTGCTAAAAATAGTAAATTGTGCTACAATTACGGAAATTGAAAAACTGAAAGAGATAGTTGTGGGGGTCCAAATGGGATAGGTGGGTGGCCACCAACATCCACCTGGATCATTCCTCCCCCCTTAGGAAGCAATGGTCCCCATTGCGTTGAGTTCCTCCATCTGCTGAACTTGGTCCCTGGTGAGCTGTTTTGCAATCTCAGATGTGTCCAGTAATGGTGGGAAGCATGGTCAACGAAGGTCCACATTGAACACTCGGTGCAAGCAAAGGAATGGAGGAATGTTGTGCTTCAAAGCATTGTTGCCCTTAGCCTTGGTACTGGTGTAAGGACCATGTCGGAGTGGTCTGAGTTTCTGATGGATTCTGGTAAGGCGTTCTCTTTGCAGATGTAACCAAACTTTGTCGCCCACCTAAAACTTGTGTGGTACCCCTGTGGGTGAGGAGAAGTTGTTCCTGTGTTCTGTCATGACCGTATCCCTTTGCTGTTGCTGCTGCGTGGAGGAACCCTTTGTGGGGGTCATGGATGTAGCAACGATCTTCCCCTTACTTTGGGAGCGAACCAAACAGAAAATGAATTTTCTAGTCTGGGAGATGAGCTTGCTTCCTTTCTTGGCAGTGATCAAAGAGGTGGCGGTAGGTGGGGCTACCTCCAGTATCTTGTATAATGAATTATCCAAATAAATAATGACAGCGTGAGGCCTTGACTCATACACAACATGTCTCCTCCACAAGTATGGTTGCCCTAATAGTACATCACAAACATCCAAAGGTGTAACATCACACAACACCTCGTCTATGAAGGGCTTGATGTTGTAGGGAATGCGGCATTGCTGACGAGCTTTGAGATCTCGTCCTTCGTGAAGCCACCCGATATTGTACGGCTGTGGGTGTGGTGTAGTCAGTAGGCCCAACGGCTTCACGACCTCTGCTGAAACGAGGTTCTTTTGGCTGCCACTGTCAACAATGAATTGCAATGGCGAACACTTCACCCACATCTGTGAGTGGAAAAGAAGCTCCACATCCTCTGGGTCTTCAGGCTCATTCTTCTGGATCTTGGTGATGGCAATATTGACACTTGGCTCTGCATTAATAATCTGCTTCCCTTTGCCATTCCACTTGTCAGGTTCTGACTCAGGGTCGGAACATGTATCTGATTCTGAAGCCTTCAACTTGGCCACCAGCGACTGCTTGGTCCAACACTCACTAATGTTATGAGTGGGACTCTTGTGGAACTCACACCACTTTCTTGTGTCCTTCTTTGGCTTCGTGGTGTTGTTCTTTTCTTGTGGCTTCAATAGGTTGTCTTGGGTCACCCTGCCTTGGCTTTGTCCTTTGGGCATAGGATTTGCAAATCCAAAGTCTCACTTTTTATGTTCGAACTTTTGCTCGATTTTGACAGCGTATCGATATGTCGTGCCGAGCAAGGAGATGTTCAGGAACTCCATCTCTTCCTGGATATATCTATGTAGGTATCCGCGATATTTGAGTACCAGATAGAGATCTGATTTTTTGATACCCAACTATGTGCAAAGGGTATGAAAAATGTTTGTGAACCCTGGCACATCTTGGTCCATTCCCTGCCGCAGCGTGGTCCATTTTATGTATTTGTCCTTGTAGCTTTTGACAGGGTAGTACTACTCCTTGATGGCATACCAGAATGAATCCCAAGTGGGTGCGGTTAAAAATAGTGAGTCTGTACTTCCATTCTTCTACTTGCAGTAGGTTTCCCACCAGTCCTTGACGTGGGGGGTTGCTTTGAGAAGAGCGAAAATAATCTTTTCCTGACTCAAAAATTCATGAACAAAAAAATACCCATCTAGCAGATTTAACCATTTATCTACGGAATCTCCATCTATTTGACCCTCAAAGATGGGGATTTCAAAATTAACATGTACCTTAAAAGGTGTGGCATTTCCAGAGTAGCTGTTGGAAGCCGATGCATCACCTCTAGGTAGTTGCTGAAGGATCTGCGCAAAGCTATCCATCATCGCATTCCTTTGTCGCTCAAGGGCTTCTTCGAGCAAGATTTTGATAGGATCTCCTAACCCCTCGTCTTTCTTCTCAACCACCATGGGAGGCCGTCGAGATTTGTGAGGTTGGTCTTGCAAAGGTTCGACCAGTTCAAGCCCTAACTCCTTATATCCCAACCTCGTTGGGGACATGCAAAGAAAAATAGAGAAAAAGCAGACTGCTCTAATACCATTGATCCAGATTTAAATGAGAACACAATAAAATATAGAGATAACCATAAAGACAAATATGCAATGGAAATAATACTGCATTTCATTATTGTAAAATACTGAAATATGCTTACAAACAGAAATGGAAATAAACCAGCTAGGGCAATGATAGCTTATCTCTGAGAAGAGATGCGGTGGCGACATGCCTCTGAACTGTGTTACAATGAGACTCGAAGGCCTAATGAAGTGATAAACCGTAGCAAAAATTATGTCATAAAAGAGGACCTACAAGCCTTACAATGCTTTCAAATAAGGAACCGTACATGTATCTATTGTTGAATAGCTCATTGAAAATATATTGTCTCATACTAATTCCTCAATGAATTTATGTTTTTGATGATATTTACTTGGGGAAAGGCTTACTAAATTCTACTTTGCAAGAGGCTCTATGATTACATGCCCTTCAAAGGGGTGACTTGAAATGAAACTTTCTACAATATCCTAATCATGAAACCCAAAATCACAGCAAATTAGATGCCATTACAAGATCTCATTCTCATATTGTTGGGAAAAGAACTAGATAAGAGACCATGCTTCTGCCACAAAGCTCATCACATCAAAAGCCATGCATTCTTTAGGGGAGTCAACTGTGATTCCATTCACAATGTGTCTAAGCCTCCCTTCATTTTGCACCTCCTTCAGGTTTATGACATGAAGGAAATCAAGGGTGTTGAAATTGAATAATGTGTCAAAAATTTATAGATGAATGTGCATATGGAACATTTTAATAGATTTGAAGCCATAATATTTTTTTCTTATATATTTAAAAAAATTGTACAAAAGGTGATTATCTATAGATCTATGATTGAAAGTAATGAAATGATACCAATGGCTCATATCAAACTTGTTGGCTACTTTGCTCATGATTCCAAGTTCCATGAAACCCTTGGATATTGTCTTTCCACAATCTTTTTTTTTTTTTTTTTATGTTTGCCTAGCCAATTTTGCATACTTTATTGAAAGCTTTGGTGAATTATTTTTTTCTTGCAAAGTGAGAAATTAAATAGAGAAAAGGTTGAAACCCTCTTGCAACCTCTGAAATGAAGGTTGTTAAATATTATTTTATTATAGGGTTCCATTCATGAAGTTTTCAACCTTTTCTTGGGATTTCTTGGCCTCTTCGTGGGATTGCACGGTTTCAACCCTAGGTTTTCTTCCTTTCCCTAATAGCTCAAGTGCACATGGGTAATTTCTTCTCCTACTATAAAGTGTTAACTGGCACTTAAAATCCTTTGATGGTCTCAAATTTGGGTTGGATCCCCACTTTTTACCATGTGTCCCTCATCACCATCAACATTAGTGGGGCACTTCTCTTATAGTTGTACTTGAATATGGCTTGAATTTCACAAGATGCATGATAAGTTAGAACATAGATGGAGAGAATAAAATAAAGTGTTTCCTGAGCATGTGTGTCTAACACCATAATTATGGAAATATCTGAGCAGCTCGATATTTGTCAATGTGGGAGGTATCCAATGGGATTGAGTTATGGAGAGCATAGGAGAGGTAACATCACAAAGAAATAAATTGATCCACACATTGGAGATATAAAAATGCAGTCTAATCATACGTAGTATGTTGAGATTCCTGGATGTAGGAGGAAGGAATTAGTGTTATAAAAGTACTCTAGGAGAGAGAGTTCTATGTTGACAAATAGAGGGAAGGTTAGAAAGAGGCGTTTTTGGCATAAGTTGTAAAACCCTCCTCCCACATCTACCCAAGTAACCGACCAACCAGGGTAAACATGTGAAGAGAGGATACTATGGTTGGATTCGATCTCCTATGTGACCTTAAGGAAATGGAATCGACAGATACACAACACATAGACCTTCCACATCAGTTACAGGACCCCTAAGAACCATGCCAAAAATTCAGGCAACTTGCCCCTAGGTCCCAATGAAACTTATGATCACTTTCTGTCTAGACGCTCTCATGCTATGGGCATGCCAGCGTGTAGGGACCTCTGGACGCTATCATAGGCGTGCCTGCTAGCATCTAAGGACCAATTTGTCCAATTCTATGCCAGCATCCTGTGGATTTCAGCCACGTTTTCCGACCCATAGCCTAGGTCACTGCCCAGAATGGAATGATACCTTAAGAGAAGCAAAATAACAAGTAAACAATGAAGTAGAAGCAATTAGGTAAACAAGCCCTTAACCAGACTCGTACTAGACATGACAAGCATGTTGTTAAACATATCGCAAACATGTAATCTACATGTTTAAACAACATAATTAAGCATACTGATCTCATACTTATCTGAGAATCGCTAAGAACCATTGTTCCCTCATGTCATTTGCTGCATTATCATCAATTAGGTAATATATACATTACTCATTCATTTACAAGTAAAAACATACTGATAGTCATACATAGTTGTTGTCATAAAACATACACATAACCAACATAGTAACAACAAAAATACCATAAATATATCAACCATAAAATCCTCATATAAACTGACACATTTACACATGAAACCAAGGGAATCAATTTATCATTAATGAATGCAAAAACCAACAGGAGATGGGACTACCACATTCCACAAGACCATAGATTGGTTGAGAAAAATCTCTCTTCATCTAATCACCCCTTGCCATACTCCAAGCATGAATGTGGGACTCCTAACCAACCAAAAAGAACCAAACAAGCATGGATTCTATTGGAGTTCTCCACCTAAAACATGAGGAATTTGAGTGCCTCCTAGTCTCTTAGGCTTTATCGTAATCCACAGTCTGATACGGGGATCACTAGGCTCTATACCAAGACCCACTCTATAGGCTTTACCATAGTGCCCATCCCAGGACTACTAGGCCCAACGGATAGAAATCCACCTCTTGGATTTACTGTATATCCAGCCATTCATCGGCAATGATTCCTATGCCCACTGTGAAACACAATCTTGGTTTTACTGCAACCCACAATCTGACGCAGGGGTTACTAGGCCTGTGGCTTTATTGTGATCCACAATCCGGTTCAAGGGCCATTAGGCCATGTGTTTGTCATTTCAGAGATACACCTCACTCAACCTCGAATTCATCTGGAAATCCAGCTGAACCGAAGTATGATAACCCATCTCATCAAGATTATCGGGAAATGGAAAGGCTAGGCTGAAAATAATGTCACACCTGGTAAAACCTATGCCATGAAAGAAAGCAACCACATGCAACACCATGCATGCCAAACATAGCAAGGAAAATACATATGAAAATTGATACCTGCAAGGAATCCTACTGTAGTTGCTTGATCCTACCTTTCCTCGCTTAATTTTTTCTTCCTCTTGCCTTATTTCCCTTTCTTGCTCTAATGCCAAAGTGCTCCAAGAAAACTCTAAGTGTCCAAGAGTGAGAGAGAAAGAGAGAGAATACTAAGAGAGCTCAAAAATTGAACTAAAAAAAGGTTACCAATTGATCCTCAGAAGCATTTTTATGAATGAGGCCTCTATTTTCTTCATTTTCCATTATTTTCCTTCATTTTCCTCCTCACATGTGTTATCACTCAGGTTTTTTCCTGAGAAGTTATCAAAGAAGGAATAGCCCAAGGTAACCATAAACCAATCTTTTAGACTCAGGTTCTAGCCAACCTAAGTCCAGAGAGGGCTCTCTCTTTATAATTTAACTTTGTTTAAATAAGATTTCAGGCTAGTTCTTAATGTCTAGGATTGTTTGTTTTGATTGGGTGGTGGAATTAAGAAGACAGATGGGTAGAGAAAATATTTAAGCCATTGGGATATGGAGTCAATCAAGAAAGGCTTAACTGGATTTGATCTATTACTGAGGTAAGAGTCCACAGGGTAGGCTAGCACAGCAAGAGCAAATCTGCAGGTTTAAATGGATGAAAGTCCTAACCAGGGCTAAGGGCAATGAAGGATCCTTAACAGGGATTAAGATGAATAAAGGAAGGATGGCCAATAGCAAAGGGAAATGAAGAATCCTTTACTATGGACCAAAGGGGAGGGGGTAAATTACAGAGGTAAGGGAGCAATTAAGAATTCCTAGACCAAGGCAATTTAGTAGAAAACATAAATAAAGAAAACAATTAACATAGAGAGCACTTAAGCTAATTCTGATGATATTATTCCTTGTTTGCTTTTAAGATTTCATAAGGAACACACATGAATATTTCATAACATAAAGAGAATACCGTATTTAAACAAGAATCGAGTGAAATGTCCTCAGCTTTATTTCATAATCCAATAAACCAGTCTAGCCTTGAGTACAATAGCTCCTTAGCCTAAAACAAAATGTCTACAGAAATGTTTTTTAATCCACACTAATTACTTCAACTTGTGAAGTATTTATACAAAATTTAATACAAAATATCTCATAACCATATGAGAATTATTCTAGGAAACAAAAAAATATCTTCAACAGGAAGATAGAGATAGATGGAAAACTGTTTGCTTGCTGTCCCTTTATTTGTGAATGTGATGGCTGCTGGAATTTGGATTTGGCTCTTGCAGTTGCCTTGGTATTTATGTGCTAGATTCACTCTTATCTTTAACCTACTGATACTCTTTATCTGTGCTGGTTAATCCTGGATTACCTGTTTTCACCTGGTAGTTATCTTTACCCTCTAGATTTACTATAGTAACTTATAGTAGATCTGTCAAATTGGTCCACCATTCACTATCTGGTAATTTTATTTTGATCATATTCCTGTAGACTTCATTGGCTTCTGTATATTGGAAAATTTGCGTTTGTTGGTGAACAAATGCTTGACTTCATGTTCTATGTAGAACAAATTCTCCAGGCCATCATAAAGAACCTTTCCTGTAGGTAATGCTTTTACTCCTGAAGAACTAGCTTGGCTCCTGGCCTATTTATTCAATCTTTCAATGTAATCTTCCTATGTCATTAATTTGTCATGTATGATTATAGGACTAGGAAGTCCTTTTTCTCTCAAAATGCCATATTTTAACATGAAGCTGTCAATGTCTACTTGAATGTTCTGACACCTTTTCTCTAAATTAAGCATTAGGTTTCTTTTAGAGAGAACCTTTTTTATCTCAATAATGGTTGCTGTTCTATCTTGAATCTCTAATTCATCCAGCTGGCACCTGTTTCTACTATTCAAAAAATCTATCAACTGATTCGCTTCCTCAAGCTTGTCTCCCAATTTTTCCTTTGTCTTTTGTATGGCTTCCATGGCTATTTTGATTAATTCAATTTGCTAAAAGATAACCTAAATGGAAGGCCAAATATCATTGATGGAATCAATGATATTGGTCCACAATATATCCTTGATGTCTCCCAATGGATTTTCTAGAGTTAAATCATTTTCAAGGATTCTTATTCTTTCTACCATCCTTTGGTTTTTCCGAGTCTCTTCTTTATGCTGTATTTGTGCAAGTGAAAAACTAGTTTCTAAGCTTGTCACTTGCTCTCTGAGTTTCTTGAGTTCTGTGGCCTAGATGCTCATTTGTTCCATAGCCTTAACCAATTCATCTATCTTTTCTGTTGTTATCCCTATACTCGTCTATGTACTTGTGGCTGAAGTAGTACCTGCTACTAGCAATGTTGTTACTATTGGAATCATTGGTGCCAAGGAAGCTGCCAGGGTGGAGGGTACTGTCATAGAAATTGTATGTATTATAGTCTAAGGAGAGGTGGCCAGTTCACTCTGTTTGGACTGTATCGAATTCTCTAATTCTTTCTTAGTTTCCTTCAATTGATCATTCAACTTAAGGACTAGGTCCATAAGTTCTTCCTCCTTCTATTTTTCTAGAACTTCAGCAGTTTGAGGATGGTGAAGATGAGGAATCTTGAGCTACTTCTTTAGTGTAGCTATGCCATCATTTTTATTCTTTATCAACTGCTCTGCTGCTTTCACGTCCTTGGGATCATGTCCCAGCTCTATGACCAAGTCCTCTAAGGACTTTATTCTAGTGTCTTTGGCTTGGGAAGAGGATTTTTCCAATTGAAGCTTTGCCGATGTGTTATTCAGTGAGTTCTGCAATTGATGAGCTGTGATTGATTTGTTGACCAACGTGGAGTAGACCATTTCACCTGTTTTCTTATGTATCTTTGTTTGATCAATTGGGTGAATATCCTTTGCCAAAACTTCAAAATCAGTTTCAAATAGTCAACCATTGATCTTGGTTGTTGCACAGTTGGCTTAAGAAAGCTCATTTGCATCTTGCCTTCCTTTATGTCAAAGGTTGACATCAGCCGTGTTTGGTTCGATAGAGCCAGTCTGAGATAATGAACATAGGTTTGAGCCTTTAGTTTTTCGTTACTTTCCTTGATTTATTTGTAATTTTCTTTGATATCCTGGCTCTGACCAGAAGGAGCCCTGAAGGAAGATACCTTTGTGCTCTGTTTCCTTTCTAATACTTGGAACTATGAGGTAGATGGCGTTCCTTCTGAAGGGATAGTATGCACACTATCAGTTCTTTCTACCACTGTGCTACTTGCTGTTTCCTTGGTGTATTCCTGTTCAGAAAATGGGTTTAACCTTTGCCTCTTAGCATAGGTTTGATTAATAGGTATGGTGGAAGGAGTGGCCTCCTCTCTATCTCTTTTTGGATTTTCCTCCTCATTTAGAGGAGTCTGTAAATGGGGGGATTGCTCATATTTTGTTTTGTTTGATTGAGCTCCTCTGAAATCTCAGGTAGCTCTGAATCTTTTGCTTGCTCTGATGATCCTGGTTGGCCTAATGGCCCTACTTGCTTCGAAGTCTGTCCAATGTGTTCCTGTGATTGCCTTTGAGATTGAGTTTCTCGAGGCATCTGATCCGAATTAGATCCATGAAGATTATCAGAGTTCTATGATTGAATCAAATCATGACATACTTCAGAAATTTGCGAACAAAGAGCTATTAGGAAGGACCTCTGGATAGTGGCAGTTTGTAGCTAGCAAGGAACGATGAGAACCTCGGTCAAAGCACGTTGACCGAGGCCCATGGAGACTGCACAGGGTGCAAACTAGCAGTTAGGAAGTCTGGATTGGAAAATGGAGGCTGTTTCTGATGCGCGATTAGCACTAATGGGAAAAACCCCTTGAAATGGAAAGGCCCCGAGCGCTTGGTCACAAGGGAAGTCGAAAACCATGGGAAAGGTGCTGAAATGATAGGCGAGTACCGCGCTCCAAAACTGGAAGAATATCAAAGGTGTTTTGGGCGGTAAGTGGAATTGTTAAGAGACCCAGCGATTCCATAGGTTGGTCGACATGTGTCTGGCAGATGAGAGAGAAAACCACCCTCATCACGTGCTAACGTTTGAGCAAGTCAACCGTGTGATAAGAGAAAACACCATAGGATCTAGGGGCTCTAGATCTAATGGCGGAGATTGCACCTAATGGGATACCGAATTTAGAGGGGGAAAATAAGCTACAACACATAAAGGTTGAAGTCCGATTGGACCGCTGAGTTGGCGGATGAATCATTACACAGAGTAACCAAAACACTGAACCGTTTGAGGAAGAGATGGCACAATTCGTGAGAGGACAAGCGACCACTTCCTTGTGAGATGTTATACAGTGGCGATGACGCAGAGGCAGGGAATTCAAAGCGAACAATAGCAGGCGATCCGAAGGGGTGGAAGAGGAAGCGAACAGTCATGAGACGGATTGGTTTTAAGCCATGAAAAGATAGAGAACAGAAGAAAGTGAGACAAAGAACAACAAGAAAGGAAAAAGAAGACAAGAGAAAATGAAGCAGAGAACATAGAGCTGAGTTGACCTATAGAGCTAAGGCAGGATCGAGCAGATAGAAGGATTGAGAGGTTCAAGCGATCCCTGTTAGGATATCAGTTGGAACTGAGTACCAAATTGGACTCATTCCATTAAGACCAGTTGAGGTCGAGACCTGGTAAGGAAGAGTCTGTGCACTCTAGTGGCTTGGAGAATCCAAGAACCACCCTACTAAGCATCATCTGTTTCGGGAGACTCAAATTGAGATCCTCATTGTAAAACTCTGTTCAAGGACACAATAAAAGAAGGCCACCATTGGAAGCTAGACTGGCGACGTAGCCCAAGAGGATTGGGTGAACTGCTTATTAATTTGTTGTGTTCCTGTTTTGCTTACTATGTTTCTCTTACTGTTTTCTAGTGTCTGTGTATTTTGCAATCTTATCGATTCGTTGCCTAAGATAACATAGAAACACACCAGCACATGAGTCTGTAATACCTTCATTAATTAATTAATTAATTGAGATCACTCACGAGTGATTTTTAGATCAAGTGGTATCAAAGCTTTAGGCTGTTAAGGTTAGACAAGCTTGTGCTAGATTTAGTTGTTGAATGCTAACTAGATCAAAGATCAAATTAGGAAAAGGAGAGTTGGTCAAAACTAATCCTGAAATTGGGAGAGTCTATCCTCAGAAGACAATGTCAGAGGAAGGTTTTGTGGGGCTAGACCCTCAATTCATAGATATTTTCCTAGCCATAAGGTCCATGGTAGAGGAAATGTATAAGGACTTTAGAAAACATAAAGATGAAGACTCAGTAGGCTCCAAACAAGATAAAGGAGAAGAAGAGTCTCACTTCCATGACCACTCAAAAGGCAAAGGGAAAGAGGAAAGCTTTCTCACACCTCCTAATAGCCCTGAACATAAAAACAAGGCATCTTTGATTAAACTAGATGTTAAATTTGATTTACCTATATATGATGGAGAGTTGAATGTAGAAAAGCTGGACAATTGGATTAGACAAATTGATGTTTATTGCAAAGTGCAGAGTATTGATTCAGACAAGAGCAAGATTCAGTTGGCAAGCCTACGCCTTGGAGGCACTGCCTTGGTTTGGTGGGAAGGCAGGACCCAAGCTAACCTGAAGAGACATGGTAAGACTATCTCTGTCTGGATTAAATTTGTTTCTGCAATAAAAAATCAGTTCTATCCATTAGCCTACATGCAACAAGCCATGATGAGCTGGCAAACTCTTCGACAATTGAAAGGGCAAAGTGTACAAGGTTACACCCAAGAATTTAGAAAGAGAGCATTGATTCTAGGAATCTCATTAGACTCACTTGAGACTCTGTTGAAGTACATCGGTGGTCTACACAGCTACATGAGGCACACTATCCTCATGTTTAATCCCACTAGTATAGATGAGGTATATGTTCAAGCTACTCATCTAGAAGCTAGAGGAAAGAATGGAAATCCAGAAGTTGGGGGATCATCCCAACCCACTGCAAGCAAGAATAAAGAGAAAAGAAAGCAAAAATGGAAAGCAAGGAAGGCTAACACTACACAGAAAAGCAAGGGTTCATGCACTCACTGTAAAAAGGATGGGCATGATGATGAGCACTGTTGGATTCTGCATTCAGAGCTGTGAGCTAAGAAGTTCGAGGGCAAGAAGAAGAAGACTGCTGCAACTATTTAGAAAGATTTGGGGTCAGACTCAGGAGATGAAGCAACTATTGCAGCCACAGGTATAAAAGGTAATAATTCTGAAGCATCTACTAGTAATTCTACACAATCTACTATTGATGAAGAAAATGAGAGAAAAAGACATGAGATTTTCCATATTCGAGTTATTTGCAAACATTAGAAGATTGATACTTTGTTTGATAGTGGCTCACAAGTAAATTTAATTTCTGAAGCAATTGTAAAGAAGTTGGGATTAGTGACTACACCTCATGAGAAACCATACCCATTAGGATGGTTAAATGATAAAGCACAACTACAAGTGACTAGACAATGTAAACTCAAGTTTTCTTTTGGGTCAGCATTTGTAGATGAGGTTGAATTAGATATAATTCCTTTCGACATGTGTGGAATTGTTTTAGGAAGTCCTTACTTGTATGACAGAAAAGCTATTTTCTATAGAGCTGAGAACAAGTATCTACTTGTTAAAGATGGAATCAAATACTTTGTAAGAGCTCATAATCTCAAGAATAATTATACTCTCATAAACTCAGGGCAGATGAAACGAATGATAAATTCATGCAAACAATTATTACTGATGGTTGTAAATGAAAAGAAACATGATGAAACCAATGTATTTGAGGGATGTAATGCTAAGCAGCAAGTTGATTTAGAAAAGGTTGTTTCAGAGTATGATATCTTATTTCAAGAACCTAAAGGTATGCCACCCAAAAAGGAAATAGTGCATGATATTGTTTTGCAGCAAGATGCTCCATTGCCTAACATTGGAATGTACAGGTTGTTCGCTTTAGAGAACACAACAATGAAAAAGCAGGTGTAGGAGTTGCTCGAGAAAGGGTTCATCAGACCTAGCACATCACCATGTGGGTCACCAATCATTTTGGTGAGAAAGAAAGATGGCTCGTGGAGAATGTGTATTGATTACCAAGCACTGCATAAGATAACAATAAAAAATCGTTATCCCCTTCCTCGCATAGATGATCTTTTAGATCAATTAAAAGAAGCTGCTTATTTTTCCAAGTTAGACTTGCATAGTGGATACCATTAGGTTAGAGTTGCAGAACAAGATGCACGGAAGACTGCTTTCAAAACAAAGCAGGGATTGTATGAGTGGCTGGTTATGCCTTTTGGCTTAACTAATGCTCCTGCTACTTTCATGAGATTAATGAATGATGTACTCAGACCTTTTCTTGATGATTTTTTTATTGTTTATCTGGATGACATTATGATATTTAGAAAAACATGGGAAGAACATTTAAAGCATGTTAAGCAGACACTAGATGTTTTGAAAAGATAAAAACTTTGTGTTAAACTCTCAAAATGTGAATTTGGCAAAACATCTTTGAATTATTTGGGAAATATAGTAGGGGGTGGTGAATTGAAGATAGATCCCTCTAAGGTGGCAGTCATTGTAAACTGGCCTAAAACCAAATCTGCTACAGAAGTTAGAAGCTTCTTAGGAGCAGCACAATATTGGAGAAAGTTCATTTCTAACTTTTCCTTAATTGCAACTCCCTTACATGCTTTAACAGGATTGAACAAGGTGTTTCAGTGGGGAGGCAAACAACAGAAAGCCTTTGACACCTTGAAAGAGAAGATTAGTACAACACCTGTACTAGCACTGCCTGATCTTCAAAGATCATTTGAGATCCAAACGGATGCCAGTGACTATGCCATGGGAGTAGTGTTGACACAGCACGGTAAACCCATATGTTATCATTTTGAGACATTTAATTCTGCAGTAGTTAACTATCCTACATATGATAAAGAATTGTATGCATTAGTACAGCGTGTGAAAAAATGGAAACGTTACTTAATGGGCAAAGAGACAATAATACATACTGATCATCAACTACTTCAATATCTAAACTCCCAAACTAAGTTGCAGCAATCAAGGCAATATAGATGGATGGGTTTTCTACAACAGTTTCATTTAGTCATCAGATATAAAAAGGGCATACACAATAAAGTTGCAGATATGTTATCTAGACCCATTATAAATGCATCTACTATACTTAAGCATAATTCTGTGTTACATGAGAGCTACATTGAACAATATGCTCAAGATATAGACTTTAAAGATGTATATGCAACTTTAAGTCAAGGCAAACGAGTAGAAGAATTAGATTATCATGTAAAGGACTGACTCCTATATCATTGTGGGAAGCTATACATTCCACAAACTAAAAGAGTAAAGATAATTCGAGAAGCACACACTTCTCTAATATCAGGTCACTTTGGGGTAAGTAATGCAGTTGCACAGCTGCAAAGATTTTGTTATTGGCCAAAAATGAACGAGACGTTCCTAGATATGTAAGAGGGTGTACTATGTGTGCTAAAAGCAAGCCCAACAATAGAAAGCTAGGCTTGTAGACTCCATTACCAGTTCCTTTTCACCCTTGGGAAAGTGTTTCCATGGATTTTGTTGGAGGATTGCCTAAATCTAGGAAATGTCATGATTATCTGTATGTTGTTGTGGATAGGTTCAGCAAAATGTGTATTTTGATACCTTGTAATAAACAAATTACAGCTGAACAAACTGCAAAACTGTTCTTTCAACATGTATGGGTTCATTTTGGATTACCCACTTCCACTGTATCTGATCGAGAATCCCGATTTGTGGGGAAGTTTTGGTCAAGTCTGTGGGAATTGATGGACACCAAAATGAAGTAAAGCACAACTTTTCATCCACAAACTGATGGCCAAACTGAAGTAGTCAACAGGATAGTGATCTAGTTGCTTAGGGGATATTGCAGCAAGCATCCTAAACTTTGGGATGAACCTTTGTGTTATGTGTAGCATGCTTACAACAGAGCCAAACATTCTTCTACATAGAGATCTCCTTTTGAGACCTGTTTTGGTTTCACACCAAGGTCTCCTTTGGATTTTGTCATTAGTAAAGACACCACAATTGAGGGACACAGTGATGTGGATATAGCAACTAAGTTCATTGAACAAATCCAAGAGATCCACTAGGAAGTACATGAATAGTTGGAAAAGAGCCAGGCCAAATACAAGACAAGACATGACAAGCATAGGATGGAGCATAGTTTCCAAGTTGGTGACCAAGTCTAGCTGTATATAAGCAAGGATAGAATCCAAGGTGAAGGTAAAAAGCTAAAGCCTATTAGGTATGGACCTTTCAAGATACTTGAGAAAATTGGTGAGAATGCTTTTCGCCTTGATCTACCAGCTTACATGCACATCTACTCAGTCATGAATGCAGATTGCTTGAGACTGTTTGAACCTTCACTAATTGAGGATCCCGAAGAGCATAGTCAGTTGCCTTCTATTGATAACTATTACCTGAATATCTTAATGAATTGCAGGAAGACATAGTTCTGGACAGGAAGGTGAGAACGACGCACAGGGGAGATGTTGAGTACCTCAGAGTTGGGCTCAAGGGTTCAAAGCCGAGCAGTGCAAAGTGGATAGGGATTGGACAAGTGAGACAATTGTACCCTCACTTAGTCGATGCTTGAAAACTAACTTTTGGTGGTCCAAAAGCTTTTTCAGTGGGAAGGCCGTGATCCGAATTAGATCCATGAAGATTATCAAAGTTCTATGCCTGGATCAAATCATGACAGACTTCAAAAACTTGTGAACAAAGAGATATCAGGAAGGACCTCTGGACAGTGGCAGTTTATAGCCAGCAAGGAACGATGAGGACCTTGGTCAAAGCATGCTGACTGAGGCCCATGGAGATCGCATAGGGAACAAACTAGCAGTTAGGAAATCTAGATAAGAAAATGGAGGCCATTTCTAATGCGTGATTAGCGCTTAGCGCTAAGTGCTAATCGCGCATCACTGGGAAAAACCCCTCGAAATGGAAAGGCCCTGAGCACTTGGTCACGAGGGGAGCTAAAAACTGTGGGAAAAGCTCTGAAATGATAGGCGGGTCCCGCGCTCCAAAACTGGCAGAATATTGGAGGCATTTTGGGCAGTAAGCGGAATTGTCAGGAGACCCAACAATTCCATACATTGGTCGATGAGTGTCCAGCGGATGAGAGAGAAAACCACCCTCATCGTGCGCTAATGTTCAAGCAAGTCAACCGCGCGATAAGAGCGAACACCGTAGGCTCTGTGGGCTCCAAATCTAATGGCAGAGATTGCGCCCGATGGGAAACTGGATTTAGAGGGGGAAAATAAGCTACAACACATAAAGGTTGAAGTCTGATTGGACCGCTGAGTTGGCGGATGAATAATTACACAAAGTAATTGAAATACCGAACTATTTGAGGAAGAGATGGTGTAGTTTGTGAGAGGACAAGTGGCCACTTCCCTGTGAGACATTACACAATGGTAATGACGCAGAGGCAGGGAATTCCAAGCAAACAGTAGCAGGCGATCTGAAGGGGCGGAAGAGGAAGCGAACTATCATGAGACGGATTGGCTTTAAGCCATGAATAGACAAAGAATAGAAGAGAGAGAGATAGAGAACAATGAGAAAGGAAAAAGAAGACAGAAGAGACAATAAAGCAGAGAACAGAGAGCCGAGCTGACCTATAGAGCTAAGGCAGCATCGAACAGACAAAAGGCTTGAGAGGTTCAAGCGATCCCTGTGAGGATATCTGTCGGAAATGAGTACCAAATTGGAATCATTCCATTAAGACCAGTTGAGGTCAAGACTTGGTAAGGAAGAGTCTCTGCACTCTAGTGGCTTGGGGAATCCAAGAACCACCCTACTAAGCATCATCTATTTTGGGAGACTCAAATTGAGCTCCTCATTGTAAAACTATGTTCAAAGACATAATAAAAGAAGGCCACCATTGAAAGTTGGACCGAAGACGTAGCCCAGGAGGATTGGGTGAACTCCTTATTAATTTGTTGTGTTCCCGTTTTGCTTACTGTGTTTCTCTTATTATTTTCTAGTGTCTGTGTCTTTTGCAATATTATCGATCCGTTGCCTAAGATAACATAGACACACACCAACACATGAGTCTATAATACCTTCATTCATTAATTAATTAACTGAGATCACTCACGAGTGATTTTCAGATCAACACCTGTACAAATAAATCTTCATCAAGCCTCCTATCTAAATCCATCAATACATTGTTAACGACAACCTCTATACTATCTTTATCTACTAATGTGTTTTCCACCCATTCGGTTTGACTGGCATACTGTTCAATTTCTGGGATCCTATGGTGGATGTAAGGAGATAACTTATTTTTCTATCTCCTATTACAAATAAAGCTATGGGGATCATAGGTCCACATGAAACTCTGTTTTAATTTCAACCTTTGGAGGATTTCATCTGCCTCTTTTCCTGCTTCTCTACTGTTACAAATGAAAGGGCCAAGATGATCTTTTATTCTTAGTTGGGCCTTTTTCTTGGTTCTAACAAAATGCACCTCATCTGAATTGATTATTTGTCTGTAGTACTCCAGAGAAAATAGTCTCATGGGGAGGTACTTTGGCATTTTGTAAGTGGCAACTCACATCCATAGATTCTGATTTCTATATGGTTTTGGTACAAGTACCAATCCCCTACTTTGTATTGATTTGACAATTGCAAGACCCTCTTGATGTCTACACTGATCTTGGGTGGAGGGTTTCCTAGTAGCATGGTTGTCACAGGATAAACAAAGAGGTCTATGAAATTTGTACAAGAGTATGGAGAATTAAACTGGTGAATCAAATAAGTCCAGAAGATCACTGATCTGGGGTTTCCTTTAGTATCAAGTTTTTGGAGGGCAGTTGGAAACCTATCAGCTTGATAGTACAAGAATAAATGATAAAGAACTGAGGAATATTTGAACACCCTTTCATTTTCCAACCTCATAAATTGATCATGCATTCTATCAGCAATAAACTTTGCATAGTCAAATATGATGGCTGGTGGTTGGCCAAGAGAATAGATTGACATGATGGATATTATGATCTCATCGACAAATTCACTAGTGGTGCAACCTAGTATACTGGATATCATATCTATAATATCTCAACCAAGGTTGGAGAATATAGTCCATATATAAGGAGGAGGGTCCTTTGGGATATACTGCTCTTCTCTGATGAAAATCTGGAATAACTAGGATAATCTAATTGAAGTGAGTGTAGGATATCTATTCAGCATGTCTCCAATGGAGAGAGGGGTTAGGTTTTGGCTTTGCTGCAATTGAAGCATTTGGTTAATGGATTCAACAGTGATAGTAAATAGAATAGACTGGTCAGGAGATCTTACTGCCCTTTGGATAGGGTCGTAGTTCATGTGGCAGTAATGTACAATTTCTAGGAACACATGCACTCTGGGGAACTGGTATTTAGGCAACCCTGATTCCAAAAGTCCAATGGAGTCAGCATGGTTTAGGTACTGGTCTCTATACTTGCAGAAGAGTTTCAGGGGGGATTTTGAGAATGAGGTGTCCTTTATTTGAAAATCTTTTTCTGCAAGTGGAAGGTGGTCTAAATCTCTGTGGGGAGTAGTAATGGGCATAACATTTAGTGTAATTGGGGCTTCCATCCTTGGTTCTTGTGGATTCAAGGACGGTGTAAATGGTTTCAAAAGAATTGGGAATAATTGGTCTGTTTCAGAGTATTTCAGGACTACCAGGTGGCGTAATTTACTAAATTACTTAGTATTCAAAGAAATTTAGCTCAGGTTTAGCCAGAAATTAAGGTTCTTCAGTCAGAATGGGGTAAATACCTAGTATCAGCTGTTTGTATGGAGCAATGGTGCTGGTGCATGGTTTGCAGGGAGCGCACAGGTCTACATAGTGGTCTGGAGTTCAGCAACTGTGGAAGGTTGACAATTGGTAGCAGGTTGACAACTCAAACGTAGTCTGTGCTCGCATGGAGAACAAAAGGTTATTTTTTTTGTAACAAACAAAACAATGAGTTTTTCTGTTTTATCTGTAAAGTCAATGATTTTGGCAGTTACGATGGGAAAGAGACAATTGGCGCCAACTGACAGATGTGACATCTTGTCATGTAGTAAAGGTGGTAAGCAGAGGTGGAAAGCGGGATCTATCGCACTGCTTTTGGAGACTTGGCGGTATTGGGAGAGGTCTGCTCGATGCCATTCATCAAGAAATACGTAGCAGAGGGGTGAATAGTAAAACTGCTTACATTGGGCAGGTAAAGGTTGGCATCGGAGGCCACCCAATATGAGTGACAGCCGTTAGATCTGAAGGGGTTAGATCGTACGGTGATTGGGAGTGTGATTTGATCAGGGAGTTAATGGAGGGGTACGACGAGATTTTAATTGTGGGTTAGGGTTGCTTAATGACATCGGGGGTGATATGATTGGAGGAAGGTTATTAATTAATCACTGTTTGATTAATTAATCCTTTTTGGTTTGGCGAGGGGTTATGGCTCTTAATTAGTCGTGGATCAACTAATTAATCCATTTAATTATTGACTATTATGGTTTATATTTCAAACCATGGGGTAGGGTATTTAACATTTGGGATTTTAACTAAATATACGGGAAAGGGGTTTATTTTTCTGGAGTTAAATATAATAGAAGTTAAAGTTAATATGAAATGGAAGCAGAAAAGAAAATTGCACTAAGTATCATGTATTGACATTTATCTATACATCCATATTTACACATCATAACTTAGGCTTAATTCTTTTTATGGGTTTTTATGTAAACAAAAGGGGTTTTAGGTAAGGTTTATTACTTTCCCTAGGTAAATGGTAATTTCACCTTAGGAAAATGGATTTTTAGGTGAGATGAATGTTTATGGAGGGAGTAAATGCTTGTGAGGGGGTTGTAGTACTTAAACCTTATAAGTTATTGGGCCGAGGGTACGGTCCCTCCATAAGTTAGAGAAATGCTCTGAGCCCCTTTAACTTAAAGTTTTAGGCAGTTTGATTTTTGCTTGTGGGAAATTAGTGAAAAAGTAAAATGAATGGGGGGGAATTAATCACTTGACTTTGTAATTGTTCCATTGTCATCCGTACTTTAGTAACTTGATGATGAAAGTAGATGATATGATTTCAACTAATCATTCATCATAATTCTGCAACCATCCAACTACTTACCCACCTACTCATCCTACCATTTTTTCTACTCTTTATTAGGGTGCACTTAAGCTAGAAAACCCTTATCAAAACTTTTCTTTTTCTTTTAAAATAGAAATCTATCTAAATCTATACTTATTACATCCAAGGGCTTAGATTGAAATGTTGAGCTCCTTTTATTTACTCTACCTATCTACTTATCTGCCAAGATTAAACAGTTTGGTCAGATTTTATTCTCTATATCTAAGCATGAAATTCTAAACATGGAATAACCAAGTTTAAACTGTTTGGTTACCATGGATTGTGGCGTAAACAACAATTTTCACACAATAATTATTGTACAAAAAGTAACATAGCAGTGGCATTTGGACTTACACACTTTCATGGTCTTTTCTTTTTCTTGGGGTTCATTTTCATCTTTTTTGACCCTTTTTTATTCTTTTTTTCCTTTGATTTTTCTTTTAGGACATACCCTCTTTACATTTTTTATTTTTTTATTTTTTTACAAATATGGAAAACATTTGCAGAAAGCAAAGGTATGCACATATTACAGATTTAATCTCATCCACTCATATATTATGATGCCTATTGGTATAGGAACCTAACAACATGCAAACTGTGAACTTTCACCTTACTTTTCTCCTAATTTCCATTATTTTCATAAATAAATGTGACAAAAATGCCATTTTTCCTTTCTAAAGCCTTATCCATTTCCTTACCCATAAACAACCAAATGAACACCCCCTAGGATGTCTTGACCGACATTCAGCTTGGAATAAGTGTCCCATCAACTGTGGTTATTATTTTTAACTTTTATTACATGGAATTTTCAATAGGGATGTTAGAGAACCCTCCCCCTTTGGTAAGACTGTCCTCAGTTTTCAATCTTACATATACCTCAACAAACCGTTGGAAAGAAAACATATTTCTCACAGAGATTTATAGTCTCGATGAAATATTTACAATGATCACCTTGCTAAATGCCAACCCACGTGACATCATAACAACATGATAACATAACAACATGATATCATAGTAACATGACAACATAACAACATGACAATCATAATTACATAACACCCATACCTCTTATTGGAGCTTTATAACATAACTAATGGTGGTATTTACATCCATATACATATGTACATATAGCAATACCACCAAAACACATACCAAACCATATACCAAAACACCTTATTAAAACATATACCAAAACACCATATCAAAGCATATACGAAAACACCATATAAAGACATATACCAAAAAAACCATTTCAAGACATATCCCAAAACACCATATCAAAACTGCTTTGCCTCAATTGGAAAACAAGGAAGAATACATACCCCACATCTGATCCACCATCTCCCATGTCGATTCATCGAGCCTAAAGTGCTTCCATTGCACTTTAACGTGCTTGATTTCTCAGTTCTGAATCATGAGCACCTTTTTCTGTAATACATATTGAGGCTCCGACTAGAATTCTCGATCTGGGTCCACTTGCAATACAAACCAGTCAATCACATGATCAACATATTTAACTTACTTTTTAACTAATGGCACATTGAAAACATCAAGAACTTTCACTGTCGGAGGTAGTGCAAGTGGATAGGCTACTCACCCAACCCTCTCAATAATATTGAAGGGTCCACAAAACCATGGTGCCATCTTGGCACATGATACAATCCGTAAGGAACTCTTATTTGGTTTGATGTACAAGTTCACTTGTTCCCTAACTTGGAACTCCTTGAACAACCTATTCCTATCTGCATAGATCTTATGCATATCATGTGTTGCCTTTAGATTTTTCTTGATTACTTACATTTCTTCTTCCATGTTTGTCAAAATAGCTAGTTTAATCAATACCCTCTTCACTGGATCACTCTAGTTGATGGGAGTATTACAAATTTGTCCATACAATGCCTCAAAAGGACTCATCCTCAATGACTCCTGATAACCATTGTTGTATGTGAACTCAACCAAGGGAGGATACTCCTCACACTTCCACTGCTGACACATCACACACATCCTCAACATGTCTTCTAATATCCTATTGACCCTCTTTGTCTGTCCATCTGTCTGCAGATGATAAGCTGTACTAAAGGCCAACTTTGTGCCCAAACTTGAAAACAACTCCTTCCAAAACTTGAAAGTAAAATTTTCATCCTTGTCTGACACAATCTTCTTTGGAACACCATGCAATCTGATCACATCTCTGATGAATACCTGAGCTACATCACTAGTTGAGAATGTAGACTTCACTGGAATGAAGTGTGCGACCCTTTTCAACCTGTCCACAACAACCATGATGGAATCATGTTGTCTCACTGTCCTCGGAAACCTTGTGATATAGTACATGGAAATTACCTCCCATTTCCACTCTAGATCACAGTCGGTTGTAGCAGTCCACTTTGATGTTTACACTCTAGCTTCACATGCTGACAATGAAAACACCTAGCCACAAACTTTGCTACATCCCTTTTCAGATTCAACCAATAATAAAATCTCTTCACTGTTGTCATTATCTTCTGATAACCTAGGTGACTTGAATACAGTTTCAAATGAAACTCTCTCAAGATCAACTTCTTGAGCTCACTTATATCCAACACATATATCTTTTCTCTGAATCTGACCAATCCGTTTGCTGAAAGACAATAATGCTAATCCCATGCACCTGTACCTATACTTGTGCCTCTAGTGTCACCTGTACCTGTACTTGTACTACCACATGTACCTATACCTATATTGTCACCTATACCTGTACCAGTACTTTGCTGTAACTTGTGCACAATCTCCTTATAACTGACATCCTACTGACCTACTTGCAATATCCTATCTTGTAAGTCTAGCCCATAGGAGATCATAGCTACCAAATGACTTATCTATATCCTCCTACTGAGAGCATCTGCCACCCTATTCTCCTTTCCTTTGATGTACTTAATCGCAAATTCAAACTCACTAATCGTGGAAAACCATCTACCCTTCCTGACATTCAGTTTCGGTTGGCCAAACAGATAACTCATCCCAATATGGTCACTCATAAGTACAAACCTCATGCCAAGAAGATAGTGGCTTCACATCTTCAATGCATGTGTGATCACTGCTAACTCAAGATCATGTGTCGGGTAGTTCTGTTCATGTTCATTTATTTTTAGTGACTCATAGCATACCACCTATCCATCCTACATATGGAATTCACCAAGCCTTCTCTTGCAAGCATGTGTGCACTCTACAAACTCTTTGTCTGGATCTGTAATCTATAACATTGGTGCATGTGTGAACAACTTCTTAAGTTGCTCAAAACTAGCCTCACACTCCTCTATCCATTCAAACTTCTTACCCTTCCTCTGAAATGATGTGATAGCATAAGTAATATGTGATATGTTCCTAAAGAACCTCCTATAATAGCCTGCCAGCCCCATGAAATATCTCACCACGTCCACACTCTTAGTAGCTACCCACTCCATGATGGCCCTTATCTTCTCTAGATCTACTGCAATTCCCTCCTTGGAGGCAACATGTCCCAAGTAGTGTACCTCAATCTAAAAGAAACATCACTTGCTGAGCTTAGCATACAACTGATGCCCCCCCAACTGCTGCTAAATGCTCTACATTCTCTTCCTCATTTTTAGAATATACCAATATGTCATCAATGAACACAATAACAAAATTATCCAAATATTGACTCAACACATATTCACCAAGCATATAAACATAGTTGGAGAATTAGTTAATCCAAATGGAACTACAACAAACTCATAATGCCCATATCTGGTCTGGAAAGATGTCTTGTAAATGTTCCCCTCTTTGATGTGTACTTGATGGTATCCGGATCTCAGATCAATCTTCGAGAACACTACTTCTCCCTTTAACTGATCAAACAAGTCATCAATCCTCAGTAATGGGTACCTGTTCTTGATGGTCACTTTATTCAACTGCCTGTAGTCAATGCATAAACTAAGAGTTTGAAACGTTTTCTTCACAAACAATACTGGTGTGTCCTATGGTGATACACTTGGTCTAATGTATCCTTTTTCCAACATCTCCTTCAACTGCAACTTTAACTCTACCAAATCAGGTGTACTCATCCTGTAAGGTAATTTTGATTCTGGCGCTGCTCCTGGCACTTGCTCAATAGAAAAGTCTACCTCCCTGTGAGGTAGCAACTCTATAATGTCCTTAGGAAATACATCCTTGAACAACTCTAGAACTAGATACTTTTTCAACACATCTGCATCCTCCACCTCCTTACCCTTATCACTAGAAATGTGCACTACAAATAACATACACCCTTTCCTATGACTATGCTTTGCCTACACAATTGTCACCATACTAATTGATGTGGCTTTCTTCTAACCCTACAAGACTCTTGGTTCCCCATTGTCATCAATACACTCAATGGCTTTGTCATAACAATCTACCTTGGTTCTATGAAGATACAACCAACCCATGCCCAACAACATATTGTATTATCCTAATGGTAATATATTTAAATGTGTTTTAGAAGGAATATCATTTAAATCAAATGCACAATCTCTTACCCAATGATGAACTCACTTCTTTTTACTTGTATCCAATTGCACTAACCAAGACTTTGCATTCAATTCCTTACTCAAACCATACTTATCCACCAAGTTAGGAATAACATAGCTATAATTAGATCTAGGGTCAATAAAAGTAGAAATAACTTGATCACAAAGCTTATCGTCCATCTTAATGATAGATGCCTGGTGCTATGCCTGTTTGTTGACCATAGCTGCATAAATACGAGGAATACTCTGCCCCACATCCCCAACAGTCTGTGCCTCCTGTACACTATATATCTTAGGCCTACCACCCTAATTCTATGGACAATATCCCCTAAGGTGTTCCTCACCACATGTCCAACACTCAAACAGATTAGTGCTCTCACCTCTATGTTGTTGTGACCTATGTCCCTGTCTAGCTGCATTAAACTTCTTTTGCACTACCATATTTTTTTTCCCGTCTAGATTCTAAGGCCTTTCTATCTTAGGCTTCCATTTACCTTTATCTTTGTCCTTTGCTTTCCATCCTTGCTGAGATTCATTTTTATGCTTTGACTGTTCATAACAATGCTTCAATTTCCCAATAACTTCCTCAAGTGACTAAGGTTCATCATACTCAATCTAATCTCTAAATGCTAATGGAAAACCACTGACAAATCATTAAACTTTAGCCTTCTTATCTGTAAGATACGATACATGCCTCAGTAGCTCCAAAAACTTGGTCATGTACTCTTCATCTGTCATTGACCCCATCTTTAGCTGATAGAATTCCTTGGACTTGCTATCATAGTACCTTTATAACAAGTACTTCTTCTTGAAAATCCTCTTGAACTCTTGCCAACTCATGTCATCCATCCTAATGCCTCTGACTTGCTTCACATCTTCCCACCAAATGTCTGCTTTACCTTTCAAGCTGAAGATAGCTATTATGGCCTTCATGTTATCTGTGTACTCATGCAACTCAAAGAATTTGTTCATCCCAAGTATCCAAGCCTTTGCCTCTTCCAAATTCTTCACATCTCCATCAAAAGTAGGTGGCTTCACTTTATTATCATATGGAAAATATCCCATATGAATCATCCTCTAAGGATGATAATGATGATGATCATGATGCCTCTCAAAACTAGAACTAGAATAGTAACTGTACTCATCACGCCTCCTATCCAGAGTGTCCAAAAACCTACCATCTCTCACTGTATCAGCTCTATCTGACCTGTGTCTACCAGGAGACCTACTACCATATGCTCCATTAGTTCTATCCTCCTGTCCATGGTTGATCTGAGGTGGTCCTTGTCCAATTCTAACAAACTTTGAAGAAGTATAGCATTAACCTATGCTTGTTTCTCTTGTGAATGTATGATCCTGTCATTATCTGCCTTGCAACTCCTTATTTATCCCTTCAAGCTTCTCAACATATCTGCCAAATCAAAAGAGTATCCACCACACTGCTCATCTAATTCATAGGGAGTGTCCTTGTAGTCTACCATATTGCTATTCATTTTGACCTTCTTTCCTGCAAGGCATAATATGTCAGATAAACCAAATCATAACAAACCAACATACCTTAGTATAATTTGGGGAGGCTACCTCATCTGCAAGATAATCCAATCCGCATGATATATGTATAACATAATCATAACAACATATATACATATACAAATAAGTGCATCAACACATTAACATATTTCTAGTTAGAGTCTAGTCATCAATGCATGACCATATCAACTACACATACCATGACCTCATGCATGACAACAGTAATCATTACGCCACTGTACACATGGCTACATGCAAACAACAACGTGCATAAGAAATGTGTAAGCAACCATACACACGCATGGATGCATGCAATCAAGCATAAGTGATAAATACTTGTAACCAAACCTACAAGAATGATACATGTAACCAAGCATACAAGAATGTAACGAAACATATGAGAATGTAACCAAGCATGAAAAATGATACATGTAAGTGACATATAACAACATGTAACCAGCCATACACTCATGACAATCCACTTCACAATAATGACATCAAGATCTACATGGTGACATCACTACAACCATGATCAATAGCATGTAAATCCAACAAGCACATGGGATGCAAGTGTAAGAGACACACATGCAACTAACATGCATGCATGACCAAAACACAACCCGTCTAGCCTAAGGGGTGAACCATGCTCTGATACCACTCTATAACACCCTCCTCCCACATATAACTAAGAAACCGGCCAATCGGGGTAAACATGCATCGAGAGGATACTATGGTTGGATTTGACCTCCTATGTGACCTTAAGGAAATGGAATCGATGGAAACACAACACAAATACCTTCCACATCAGCTACAAGACCCTTGAGAACCATGCCAACACTTTAGGCAGCTTGCCTCTAGGTCCCATGGAAACTTCTGATCACTTTCCCTCTAGACATTGTCATGTTATGGGCATGCCAGTGTCTAGGGACCTCTGGATGCTCTCATAGGCCGGCATGCCAATGTTTAGGGACAAAAATTTCCAGTTCTATGCTAACATCCCCGGGATTTTAGCCACTTTTTTTGGCCTAGAGCCCAGGCCACTTCCTAGAATGTAATGATATCTTAAGAGAAATAAAATAATATGGAAACAATGAAGTAGAAGCAATTCATTAAACAAGCCCTTAACCAGACCCATACTAGCGATGCTAGGCATTTTTTCAAACATATTGCAAACATGTAATCTATAGGTGTAGACAACAGAAAAACACAGGGATCTCATACTTATTTGAGAATCGCTAAGAGCCATTGTTCCCTCATGGCATTTGTTGCATTATCATATATTAGGTCATAGATACATTGTCCATTCAATTACAAGTAAAAACATACAGAGAACCATACATAGCTATTGTCATAAAACACACACATAACCAACATAGTAACAATAGAAATACCATAAATAGAATAACCATAAAATCCACATATAAACCAATACATTTACACATGAAAACTAAGGGAATGAATTTCTCATTAATGAATGGAAAAACCAACTGGAGATGGGACTGCAACGTTCCACCTGACCATACATTGGTTGAGCCAAATATCTCTTCAGCCAATCACCCTTGTTCCATATTCCAAGCATGAATGTGGGACTCATAACTAACCGAAAATAACCAAACAAGCATGGATGCTACCGGAGTTCTCCACCTACACCTTGAGAAATTTGAGTGCCTCCTGTTCTCTTAAGCTTTACCGTAATCCATAGTCTGATCTAGGGATCACTAGGCCCTACACCAAGACCCACTCTCCAGGCTTTACTGTACATCCCATCCTGGGACTAATAGGCCCAACGAAGAGCAATCCACCAATTGGATTTATCGTATATCTTGCCATTTATCGACAAGGATTCCTAGGCCCAACGAGGCATACAATCCTGGATTTACTGCAACCCATAGTCTAGCTCAGGTGTTACTAGGCTAGTGGCTTTACTGTGATCCACAATCCGGTTCAAGGACCACTAGGCCATGTGTTTGTCATTTCGGAGATCCACCCCACTCAACTTTGAATCCATCCGACAGTCCAGCTCAATTGAAGTATGAGAGCCCATCTCATCAAGGCTATTAGGAATTGGTAAGGCTAGGCCAAAAACACTGTCACACCTGGAAAAACCCATGCCATGATAGAAAACAACCACATGCAACACCATGCATGCCAAACCTAGCAAGGAAAATACACATGCAAATCGATACTTGCAAGGAATCATGTTGTAGTTGCTTGATTCTGCCTTTCCATGCTTGATCTTTACTTCCTCTTGCCTTCTTTGCCTTTCTTGCTCCAATGCTAAAGTGCTCCAAGAAAACTCTAAGTGTCCAAGAGTGAGAGAGAGAGAATAATGAGAGAGCTCCAAAACTGAACTAACAAAAGGTTACCAACTAATCCTCAAAATTATTTTTATGAATGAGGCCTCTATGTTCTTCATTTTTCCATTATTTTCCTTCATTTTCCTCCTCACATGCAACCTGTGACCTTTCACCTTACTTTTCTCCTAATTTCCATTATTTTCATAAATAAATGTGCCAAAAATGTCATTTTTCCTTTCCAAAGCCTTAGCCATTGCCTTTGCAAATTTCCTTAGCCATAAACAACCAAATGAACACCCCCTAGAGTGTCTTGCCTAACATCTAGCTTGGAATATGTGTCCCATCAACCGTGGTTATTATTTTTAACTTTTATTGCATGGAATTTTCATCAAGGCTATTACATAAGCATAGCAAATATATGAATTTCTACTTTCCATGCATAAAATGGAAGGCATACATAACAAGAATAATGTAATTAGCCAATTTTTCTCTAATACCACTGTTAGAACACAAAAATTAAAGGATAACCATTGAATTCATTTATTAGTAAGATACATATAAAAATACAGTATTCTTGACCTTTGATTTCATCTTCCAGGGTCTGTTGTATTCCTAAGTAGAGTTCGTATTCACTTGACTCTTAGTATTCTCTCAATTGAATAATCCAAAATGGATTAAGTTTCCAACAATTAATTTAATATGGACATTGAAATATTATTTTGGTGATTGACATATTTTCTAAGTGTCACATGTCAACTCATATTAAGGGATTACATGCCTTTGTGATCTAACAAGCATCTATACATGTAAGGCAACCACCAATTGGTGTATCAGATCCCCTTGCCTATATTTTTTTACTGTATAGTTTTATAAGTAGAATCAACTCACTTTTTTATTTTGTTTTTAAAATTGGTTCCACAAAGGATAAATGTATCTATAAAACTTCACATCAATATATGCTAACAAGTTAAGAGGGTCGTTTAATCTATACAAATCTATATTATAAGTACAATACTAATACTAATAATAATTTTATTTTTAGGTGATGGCCAATCCATACACCAAATTGGTATATGAGATTCCCTTGTTTATGGATAAGGTACCCACCTCCATGCATTTGAATATTATAATTTATAGAAGTATACATACTCTGCTCCCTCTAGATTTGAACATATAACCTTTTAGAAGGAAATACATACTCTTAACTATTAAACCCAGTCAATATAAATGCATATTACTTCTAATTATATGTTTTAGATATTATTACAAATTAATATTTACATTATAAAAATATATTTCCATGTTAATGTTTACATTATGAAAATAATATCATACATATATAATATAACCAATCACCTCATAAAACAAAACAAAGAAATTCACAAAGAAATTTCTTTTAGGAATGATATATGTATATAAAAGTGCATGGACTCTTTACAACCTATAATGTTAGTCTACTCAAGGAAATTTAGGCACATGTTTGTAAGTTATTTGGTGAAGTTCCCACTTACGAGATGTCATTCACTACATTGATGGTATCCTTTCCTCAGCTACAATAGTATTTGTCGCCAAAATTTAGCGTAAAACTCCGCAATAATCGAAGTCTTCAACGGAATATATTTGCCAATTATAATACAACAATCTTTCATATTAAGGTTTGATTTGGGAGAAAATCGTCATGTTATCACAAATGCCATTTTTCCCCATCTCTGCTATGAAACTCCAACCAACTCCAAATGCTTCTTGTTGCAATTTTAGTATTTGCAAGCTCCATGGAGGGATGGAGGGAATAGTATGATACAATTTTTTTCTCCTGTCTGAGTGGATTTGTGGACAATTTTATTCAAAATTACAAAACAAAAACTGGTAAAATTTTATTTTTAACTTGTTGATTGGTACGATGTATATGTATACCCATTTTTAAAGGTTTATTTTTTATTAAAATACAATTTATAACAAAATATTAAAATTCAACAAAAAATATATTGTTAAATGCCAATTAAAAATACCAAAAAAATCTCATCAATAGATTATGCTTGTCACTTGTCCCAATAATACCATCTCAAGCATCACAATCTATGGGAACCTTGCAAGAAGCTACATGGTTATGGGAACCAATGCCAGGAAGAACATTTGAAGCCAATAATACACAAAGGATGGAGTTTGGTAGACCTGGTGTTGACTATGGAAGTAAGGTGGTGTAGCTGAGGGGAAAACCACGCGTGATAATAAACCTCTTACCACTTACTTGTTGTACTCCCAGCTAGGGCAATCATATACTGGGTGGGCTTATTACACAATGTTGTCATTCATGACAACATGTGTCATTTATGTCAAAGGGAATGCCTAAGAAAGCAACAATGTCATATAGGAATCAAAGGAAGCAGTATGATAGTTGGATCTCTTGCATGTCCTCATTAAGAGAAGCCAAATAGGTTTGTTTTTTCTTGAATTTTTGTAAAAGTTTTAATGTCCTAATGAATATACAGATGATATGGTTTTATAATCCTCTCTGGTTCTTTTCCAACATTATATCACACTCTGAAAAACTCCTCCTGGATGAGAAATTATGGCCATTTGAAGATCAATAGTAGTTAAAGACTTAAACTATGGGGCAAAAACCCACAAACACAAAATTTGTTAAACGATGTGCATCTTTTGTGTGGACCTATGGTTCAATGATCTAATCTATGGTAGATAATGACCCAACTTGCATGAAATTTAACAATGATAAAGTTTGAGTATGTTTGATAAGATTGAACAGATCCAATAGGCAAATGAGAAATTAAATGATATATGACATATCAACTTGCCCGAAGTTTAATCAAGGTCGCTACCCTATCCTACAAATACACATGGCATGTTATGATTGGTCAAAGGAAATTACATGGACCTTTTAGTTTGATGACATGTGGACTTTCCTGTATAGTCAACAATGACATGGTAGTTCTAATGAAGTGGTGAAGTTCAATTAGTTAGAGGAAACAATGTGGCAACAAGTGTGACATGGAAACAACGTGGCATGACACATTAGCAGGATGATGTGGAACCACTAAGTATCACCACGTGGCATAAAAAATTAGCACAGTCTAAGTTGTCAAAAGGACAAAAAGGGGTGGCACATTGAACCCCTCATAGGCTACCATGTGGCATGATGATGTCATGTTGATGTCATCATGCAGATGATAGTGTACCCCTAGGGATAGGGTCCCATGGCATAGTCACATGGTCACATAAAGGCTAGGCTCAAGGGATCATGACACAAATTTTTAAGGAAAAAGGTCATGTGGATGGTAACATGGTTGGCTTGGTTATAACTATCAAAGCTCCATGATTGCCAACAAAATCATTGGCCCATGGTTGACTCCCATGAACCTCAGGACCATCGAATGTGTGTATATATATATATATAACTAAGCAATGACTTGGTGGATTCAACCTCTGTGATATAGGAGTCACTGTTCATTTGATACATTGTGGAGTCATTGTGGGGGAAACCATTATTGTGCTTGATATATACACTGAAGGTTGAGTCCATTGTTTAACAGAGTCACTTTTAGTTCATAGCAAAAGTCAAGCTGACCATTTTGGAAGAAACGATGTTGATTTGATATATATAGCGAAGTTCAGGTCCATCGACTCACTGCTTTGTGATATACATTGGAGCCCCTGGTTATTTGACATATGGTGGAGGTTGGGCCCCACAATAGTTTGTTTTAACAACTCACCAATTTCATTTGACTTTAGAGTGATGTCATTAGAAATGGGTTTAGACCCCACTCCTCTCGGTTGAGTTAACACATTCACAATTCGAACAAATGATATTACAAGCAACAACACAGAGCATAGTTGGTCTGGTAGAAGTTTTATTTTATATTTTTCCCGACTATTTACATTTTATAGAACAATTAAGTAAATTAAAGAGTACATTTTATAGACCCATTGCTTAAAAATGGATAATTTGTAGAATGCACACTAAAATGGATATTTTTTTGAATTATTAATCTTTTATATTGTTTTATAGGGTTTTGGGCTTATTACAAATACAAATTTGATTCTAGAAGAAACATGGTGACCAGGATTCAATTTTGATAATTTCTAAAGGCATGAAAGGCATTGATAATGCATTTTTGATGTTCAAAATCAATGGTATATGTTTTGAAGGCTAAATGATCAGGGTGCAATAAATGTTGTGGAATATTTTTGTGTGACTAGATTGATGAACAAGTTGTAATAGTGTATGGAAAAGATATGATATGTTAACAATAGTTGTGTGACAGTAGGATATGATATGTTTATGACAAATGTGAGATAGTAGGATATGACAAGTTGATTATAGTTGTGTGACAAGAATAGTTAGATCAATTTTGAAGATGTATATTGATTAGAAGAGTAGGTGGATCCAATTTGAAATATTGTGAAAAGTGGTCCACATGAAGTTGAAGAAGGAGATATGTGCCTACACTAAGGTTGGTGCCTCAATTATGTTGAAGCCTATAGCAAGTCATAGCTTGCACATCTCTGATGTTCGTGCATCAATTAGGTTGTATCCTATTGAAATTGGATTCTTGCACATTTTTGAGGTTGCTTCCTCAATCAAATCGTAGCCTATCATAAGTAGTTGCTACATCTTGGGGGTGGGTGCCTCTAATAGGTTAGTGCATACGAATCTATGTAATCAATTGAAGAAGAAGAAGAAAATAATTTTTGGTTTTCTCCCCAAAGGGTTTCCACATAAAATCTTGTGTCCTCTTGTCTTGATGTGATGATGGCTTCTTGATGCAGGGCTTCATTTAATGTTATGATGAAAATTGTTATGGTACACTGCTACATGATGGTTTATTAATAATTTTTTTTTAAATTATAAGGTTTTTCTAGACTAATTCACCTCCCTCACCCTCCCCCCTTCTTAGTGTGGTATTTGGTGTAACAAGTGGAATCAGAGTGGGTTCCTTTAGGGATAATTAGCTGTCGAAAGGTAGATAAAAGGAGTTATGGCCAAGAAAGGGAAGAATAAGAAAAAGCTATCTTAGAAGACTAAGGGTTGCAATCATGTCAGCAATATGTTAGATCCCAAAGAAGACATATTCTACATGATCATGGATACTAAAGAATTATGTATTGCATTTTTTTTCAATTGTGGTAATGAAGGTCATTAAACTTCCATGTGTCCATATCTTGTTACAAATAATGGAGATGATGTCCCTCAACTAATTGAAGAGAAAGTAAAAAATGAATTTGAATTGGAAGTAGATTATGAAGGAGAACCCTAGAGTGCCTTCAAAGAACTAAAAGCTTCAAGAAGAAATGTTAGTGAATTAGAAGAAAAGCTCCAAGATTATAAAGTAAAATATGAACTTCAAAAGAATTAGTACTATGACATTGCTACTTTGAATGGTCAACTAGAAGAAGCAATAATATTGGATGAATGCAGACCCTACTAAAATAAATGAAAGATAATTATGAGGCACTAGAAGCTGAAATTATCTCATTAAAAATTGTGCTCTAAAAGGTCAACAATCAAAATGATGAAAATAAAAGGATGTAGTAGGATCTATTATGAGTTTTTGGGCTCAATCAATTGAAGATGCATGGCCAATCACCAAATTTGATATCTATTTAAGATGAGCTCTCTACTGCTCTATAAGAGATAAGGAATCTCATATCTCTTCATAAAGAACAAAGAGAGTTGTTGAAAAGTAGGAATCATGATATTTCTATTCTAAAAACATAGTTAAAAGAATCTGAACAAAATGAGGATGCCTTGGTGAAACAACTGGAAGAAAAAACGCAAGACTTCAAAGAGAAGAATCACAAGCTTATCAAAGCAAAAGAAGAAATCAACTCCTTGAAATCCCAATTTGAATAAGCAAAGAGAATGTAAGAAGTAATGAAGATCATGATATTGAAGAAAGAAGAAGAATGTGAGGAACTTGAAGAAGAAGTTGTTTCATTATGGGTTAAAGTTGACAATATCAACAAGAACTTGAAGAGCTCATAAGTATTGAATGATATTCTTAGCTATTTGAGATCACCATGTCATAGAATGGGTCTTGGTTACACAAGTAAGCCTCCTTGCAAAGAAGACTCGAGATCCAAGTCTCCAAAGGTTGAATTTGAAGAAAAGTTCGAAGACAAAGATGGAGAAGGCTAGATTGGAAGTCTTGATACTCTAGGAAGTTATTATGATGTTCTCAAGTAGCCCCATCAGAAAGCAAACAAGAATGTAATGAATAACAAGCATTAACAAATGATCGATCCTCCTCCAAGGAAGAATATCTTCAGAAGATATTTAAGGGAATGCTTCTTATCTAGGTATCGAAGTATATTTCTTTGTTATTGTTGTTCATGTACAAATTTTGGGCATAAGTCTAAGGATTGAAGATCCTATGGAAAAATTTATTATTATCAGACCTTTAGAAGTAAGATTAAAGGAAGACAAGATCCATATGGCTTCCCTAGTAGTGATCATATTTCCTTAGTTCATT
>Ga0181464_1000012_pt1 | contig 35139 bp, 17 predicted proteins | sample InSIn2gowninarea_FD_119074 | JGI IMG/M metagenome (GOLD analysis project Ga0181464, IMG submission 119074) | Clean room microbial communities from NASA Spacecraft Assembly Facility at Jet Propulsion Laboratory, Pasadena, California, USA -... ...
AAAAAAATAAAATAATTTAATAAAATGATATATAAATATATAAAAAATATTCTAAATAAATTTACTACACAAACTGTTAATGAGTCTGATACAGATAGTAGTTCAGTCAGATCTGACAGTTCAAGTAACAAACCTAACTATTTTTATGTTAGAGATACTACGGTTGACACAATTAATATAAAACAAAAATCTAAAAATGATAATTTTATTATTATGCATACAAAACCGGATACAACAATAAATATTAATATAGAACAAAATTCTGATAAAAACAACTATATAATTATAAATCCTATTGATTCAGAGAATAAAGATATACCTCAAAATAATGGTAGATCTGTAAAAAAGGGGGATACTCATCACAATACATATGTAAATAGTACTCATAATGATGGACTTGACACTGCTAATGTTATAATGTACAATAAAGATATAACTTTAGAAGATGATGCAACTGAAATACAAAGTGAAGTAAATAAAGCTCTTACTTCACTTAAACAAATACCTAGATATGAAACTAAAAATGAACCTAAAAATGAACCTAAAAATGAACCTAAAGACGATGATGGTAAATCGGGAGGTAATGGTTTAAGTGGTTCAGGTTCTATTTCTGGAAGCGATTCAGGTAACGAAAGTAGTTCAGCTGGACCATCAAATTTTAAAACTTTTTTGGATAATACATTTATTATTTTAATTAATTTTACTGCGTCTCTTTTAGATACTATAAATGAAATATTTACATTAATGTAAATATTAAATACATCAGCTGGCCTAAAACCCAGCACCATCCGAATGCTGGAATTGGTAGACAGGACGAGCTTAAGTTTCGTTGATATTAATCATAAACGTTCAAATCGTTTTTCGGATAAAACAGGTTAAATATTTTTTAATAATATAAAAGGGGGTATAGTTTAATTGGTAAAACAGCGAGTTTGCAATTCGTCATTTTAGGTTCAAGTCCTGATATCTCCAGCTGTAAAGCAAATCATAAAAATAATACAGACTAAAAAGCTCGAGAAGCTCAATTGGTTGAGCGGAACACTGAAGATGTTTAGGCTATAAGTTCAAATCTTATCTCGAGCATAGAATAGGTGTGCTGAAATTTGGTAACCAGGTTCCGCTTAGGACGGAATAGTTAATAACTTTACAAGTTCAAGTCTTGTCACCTATACTATGTTGTCGACTAATAGGTAAGTCATAAATTTTTGGTATTTATTATTGAGTGTTCGAATCGCTCCAACATAAATAATAGTATATGGTGATACTTTGTACATTAATATACTATTCTATAAATATATTATATAAATTGTGTCTGTTAATTACTTACATAATATATTTATATTCTTATATCTTACCTTTTAGTCTACAAACATTTTATTTGTTGTATAAACTAAAATAAGTAAGTTATAAAATACATAACTATAACACTTATATTAGTTTATAACTTAAAAACTAATATAATTAGGTTCATTTTTAGGTTCATTTTTAATTTGCCCTATAATGTTTTATAATAAATAATATTTAAATAATTAAAAAAGATATTTTTTTTTAATTATGATAGTAGAAAGTAATAATTATCTTTATATATATAAGGCGGTGAAATATAATATTATATACAGAAAAAATACTAAAATTAAAAAATAATGGTCAAAAAATATAATAACTCCAAAAAAGCTGATGCAGAACAAGCAACAAAGGATACAGATTTAGTTACTACGAAATCACCAGATACCACTGTGGGGGATGCGGATTTAGTTTCAAAAAGTGTAGGTGTTAATTATATAAACAAGTTTAAAGAACAAAGTTCTTCTGTAGAGAATCCAATAGATGAAGCTACAAAAGGTAATATTTGTTCTGATGAAAAAGAGCGAGTTGAACAATACAATGCTATAGTATCACGAGAAGGAATAGGTCAAGTTGTGGAAATTACTGGCCATCCAGAAACCGGTACAGTAAGGGCTAGATTTGAGAACCCAGATACTAGTTTTGCCCGTGAAATTATAACTTCTGCACCTACACCTCCTCATATAAAAGATCCTGATGATCGTGATGAATATTACGATGGTTTTGGCCTTATGTTTGGAGAACGGGATGAATCTTTTCTACCTCTTGCTTTTCACCCTACTGTACTAGAACAAGAAACTAGTACAGTAATTGAATCTATTGAAACAGACGAACCAAGTTCTGCTTTAGGTAAACGTAAGTTAGAAGATTCAGATGAAGAAACTAATAAACGTTCTAAAAAAGATGGTGACGATGACAGTGGTGGGTCAGGATCAGCTACCAGTGGATCATCAGATATAGGTACAAGTGGTCCTATTGATTCAGCTGGACCTTCAAATTTTAGATGTTTTTTGGATCAAACATTGGTTATTTTAATTAGTATTACATCATCTATATTAGATGCTGTAAATGAAATATTTATCTTAATGTAAATATTTCAACTGTTTCAAAAGCTTTATATAGTAAAAATTTACCAAATATCACGTTTTATAATAAATAATATTTAAATAATTAAAAAAGATATTTTTTTTTTATATTATGATAGTAGAAAGTAATAATTATCTTTATATATATATAAGGCGGTGAAATATAATATTATATACAGAAAAAATACTAAAATTAAAAAATATGTATAATCAGCCTGACCAAACAATAAGACAATATACCACAGAAGCTAACACAGAACAAATGAAAAAAGAAACTAACAAGATAACGGAGATAACTATGTGAAAAGAGAGATGATTTTTATCATGTAATGCAAAAGATATAGGTACATTATATTTAATGTTTGCGGTATTTTCGGGATTAGCCGGAACAGCATTTTCAGTATTAATAAGATTAGAGTTATCAGGACCAGGTGTACAATATATAGCAGATAATCAACTATATAATGCTATAATAACAGCACATGCTATAGTGATGATATTTTTTATGGTTATGCCAGCTTTAATAGGAGGTTTCGGTAATTTCCTATTACCACTATTAGTAGGTGGACCAGATATGGCATTCCCAAGACTAAATAATATAAGTTTTTGATTATTAATACCAAGTTTAGCATTATTTTTATTTGCTGGTATGATAGAAAATGGAGCAGGTACAGGTTGAACTTTATATCCTCCTTTATCAGGTTTACAAAGTCATAGTGGACCTAGTGTAGATTTAGCTATATTTGCTCTTCATTTATCAGGTATAAGTAGTTTACTAGGTGCAATGAATTTTATTACAACAATATTAAATATGAGAAGCCCGGGTATAAGATTACATAAATTAGCCTTATTCGGTTGAGCTGTGGTAATAACAGCTGTATTATTATTACTATCATTACCTGTTCTTGCTGGTGGTATAACTATGATTTTAACAGATAGAAACTTTAATACATCATTCTTTGAAGTAGCTGGAGGAGGAGATCCTATTTTATACCAACATTTATTCTGATTCTTTGGACACCCTGAGGTTTATATATTAATTATACCAGGTTTTGGTATAATAAGTACTACAATATCAGCTGGTTCTAATAAAAATGTATTCGGTTATTTAGGTATGGTTTATGCTATGATGTCTATTGGAGTTTTAGGTTTTGTAGTTTGAAGTCATCACATGTACACAGTTGGTTTAGATGTGGATACAAGAGCTTATTTCACAGCTGCTACATTAATAATAGCTGTTCCAACTGGTATTAAAATATTCAGTTGATTAGCAACTGTTTATGGTGGAACAGTATTTTTAACACCTGCTATGTTATTTGCACTAGGGTTTGTAGTTATGTTTACAATAGGTGGTTTAAGTGGTGTTGTTTTAGCTAATGCATCACTTGATATTGCTTTCCATGATACTTACTACGTTGTTGCTCATTTTCATTATGTACTATCATTAGGTGCAGTATTTGCTTTATTTAGTGCATGATATTTCTGAATACCTAAGATAACAGGTTTAAGCTATAATATATTATGAGGAAAAGTACATTTCTTTATTTTATTTATAGGTGTTAACGTTACATTCTTTCCACAACATTTCTTAGGTTTACAAGGTATGCCTAGAAGAATTAGTGATTACCCTGATGCTTTTGCAGGATGAAATTATATAAGTAGTATAGGTTCTATAATAAGTGTAGTTGCTACTTTATTATTTTTACATATAGTATATACACAATTAGTTGAAGGTGAAGCTACATCAAGATACCCTTGATTAACACCAGAATTCTATTCAGATTTATTCCAAATATTATTTAATAGAAATTACAATTCTTTAGAGTGAAGTTTAAACAGTCCACCAAAACCTCATGCATTTGTTAGTTTACCTTTACAAAGTAGTGTATGTTCTTTAAGACATGCATAAGTAAGGAAAAAAACAGGTTTAAGTTGTATATGATTTTGCTTTGTAATTGCAAATTAATATACAAGAGTTCAAATACCTTTTTTACCTAAAATAATAGTTAATATTATTTAAAATAAAAGCTTATAAACAAAAATATGTTAAATTTTAGTTTATACATATCTAAAGATAAAAATGTATTTCGCATCCAACTCCCTTAGACCAACTTACAATTAAAATATATAAAAAGCATGTATATTAATTATTTAAATAATAAAATATTATTATTTAATGCCATTCACAACCAATAAAAAATTAATTAAATAGAAAAATGAACTTAAAGGATATATTGAATAAAGTCACAGGTACAACTAGAACAGGTGATAATGCAAATACCCAAGTTCAAAGTACAACTACAGAAACTCAGGTAAGTAATACTGAGATTAAAGGTACAAGTACACAACATGAAACTACAAATTCCGAGTCAAATACAATAGACAAAGGAAAGGGTAAAGCTAGTGAAGTTGATAGCTCTGAATTAGATAGAGATAAAGCTAGAAAAGACTCAAATTCTGAATCAATTGTAAATACAAGAGACAAAGGAAACGGTAAAGCTAGTGAAGATGATAGCTCAGATTCATATACCTGAGAATTTGGAGATTGAGATTCTTCACTTCACGATAAACTTACGGATAATTTCAATAAAATCAAAGAAACTACTAATGATGTTTTGGAACATCAAAAAAAACTAGCATCTGATCTGAGTCCTACAGAAAAATCTAATTTAGAATCAGAAATTCAGAAATATCAAAAAAACTTGGAAAAACTTTCTAATTTTTCCGATAGGATAGAGAATTGAGTGGAGAGTAATCCAGATCCTTATTATGAGGATCACTATCCTGCAGAGGCCGATAAACTTACATTAGATGCTGAGAATGAAACAATAGATATACAAAGAGATAGTATAAATTCTGTGGATAAAATTCTTGAATATAGTAAAACAAAACCTTTTGATTCTAAGCCATCTAAAGATTTACAAGAATATAAAAATTCTTTAGAAAAATGGAATGAATTAAGGAAAGAACGTGAACCCATAAAAAAAGAACGTTATGAAGAAATAGAAGAAACAATGAAAACAGATAACTTAAGAAAACGAGAATGAGAAGAAATAGAACAATCTGAAAATCAAGAAAATAAAGATACATTGGAAAATGATATACCTGAGTCTAGTACACAGCAATCTAATAAAAAAGCAAAAACTTCATTAATAGATGATTTTGCTGATACTAGCACTGAATTACCTGATTATACTGGTGGTGATGATTAACTTGTTTTTTTGTTTATTTTGTTATCTCTTGTTATTATTTTTTATTATTTAAATATATTATATATTAAAATAATAAAGCCATTCATAAAAACTAAAAAAAAAGGAATAAGTTGCAAATGGTTTTGCCTTATGATTGCAGATCATTAAGCTGAGGTTCGAATCCTCCTTATTCCTTAATAAAAACTAAGAATATATAATATTAATTTGGCGCTTAGGTCCTATTTATTTATAAATAAACAGTTAAAACTATATAGAATAAAAGCTTATAAACAAAAATATGTTAAATTTTAGTTTAATATAATATATATATAAAGATAAAAAAGGATTTTGCCACAATTAGTACCGTTTTTTTTTGTTAATCAGGTTACATACAATTTTCTGCTATTAGTATTAATAATATATATATTTTCAAAATATATTTTACCAAGATTTGTACGTTTATTTAAAACACGTATATTTTTAAAAACACTTGAATCAAATAAAAATACAACAGTTTAATATAACAATAAAATAAAAACCAAGTATATTAATTATTTAAATAATAATATATTATTATTTAATGCCGTTCACAACCAGAAAAAGATAATAATTTAAATTTTGACATATATAAACCAAAGCCCCTTAGACCAATTTACAATAAGAAACTTATTTAGTATAAAAGCAGATTTATTGGGAAATATGCAATTATCTTTAACTAATATAGGATTATATTTAATAATAACAACAATAATAGTATTTATGTTATATATCCTAGCAACAAATTATAATATAGTTATACCAAACAACTGATCAATTTCAATAGAATCAATATATGCAACTGTATTTAGCATAGTAGTAAACCAAATAAACGCAAAAAAAGGTCAAATGTTTTTTCCATTTATATCTGCTTTATTTATTTACATATTAATAAATAATTTAGTAGGAATGGTTCCTTACAGCTTCGCACCAACATCACATTTTATATTAACATTTTCTTTAAGTTTTACTGTAGTTATAGGTGCCACTATTTTAGGTTTCCAAATACATTCATTAAAATTTTTTTCATTATTAGTACCATCAGGTTGTCCTCTAGGTCTATTACCTTTATTAGTCTTAATAGAATTTATATCATATTTATCAAGAAATGTATCTCTTGGTTTAAGATTAGGAGCTAATGTTTTAAGTGGTCATATGTTATTAAATATCTTAGGTGGATTTACATTTAATATAATGAAACAAGGTGTAGTATATTTCTTTTTAGGTTTATTACCATTGTTATTTATTTTAGCCTTTTCAGGATTAGAAATAGGTATTGCATTTATTCAAGCACAAGTATTTGTAGTATTATCTTCATCATATATTAAAGATAGTTTAGAATTACATTAATAAAAGTATAGAAAGGAAAAACAAAAAAAAGGGTCAAATGTCGTATATCTGATTATATAAAATATAAAAAAGAAAAGTTAGAGCTAATTAATTATATATTAAAATATAAATAATAGGTGTATAAACATTATTTACAAGTAGAAAATAAATATTTAAATAATAAATAACGAGCAAAACAATTTATAATTAGCAGTAATTAGGTATTGTATAACTAAACAAGAACTAGCTTAGATGAAACCTAAAATAAAAAGATGATATAAATCTAGTTTAAAATAAACTAGAAAGAAACTTGAGTTTGATGATGGCTCTGAATGAACGCTATCCAAATGCTTGACACATGCTAATCGAACGTCTAATTTAGTATAAATTTAAGTAAAAAAAATTAAATACTAAATGTGAAGTGGTGTACAGGTGAGTAAAAGATATTCTAACTACCTTAAAGTAAGGAAGAAAAAATCCCTTATAATTTCTATAAAATTAATAGAAAAAAAGATAAATATAATTTCGCTTTAAGATGTTAGTAAATATCCCGGAGGAGTAATAGAAAAATCTAGCTCAAGATCCGGCAGTCGTGACTGAGAGGTCGATCGACCACACTGGGTCTGAAAAAAGCCCAGGGCATAATTGTACAGCAGTGGGGGATATTGGTCAATAGTCAAATGACTGAACCAGCAACTTGGAAGAACGAAAAATGATTAAGTCATATAAAGTTCTAGATAAAATAAAGAGTATGACAATTTTTTATCTATAAGTCTTGACCAAATTACGTGCCAGCAGTCGCGGTAATACGTAAAAGACTAGTGTTATTCATCTTTAATCGGTATAAAGGGTACCTAGACAGAATACCAAGCCATAAAAGGAACTAGTATTCTAGAGTTTTATGTGAGAATATACGAATTACCAGAGTAGAGTCCAAATTCTGTTATACTGGTAGGACGGGTAACGGCAAAGGCGATATTCTAAGTAAAAACTGACGTTGAGGGACGAAGCCTTGGGCAGCGATAAGGATTAGATACCCTAGTAGTCCTTGGAGACAATTATGAGTGCCATAGGCTAGAATAGTTTAGCCTATAAATGAAAGTGTAAGCACTCCACCTCATGACTAAGGCGGAAATGCACAAATTGAAATCATTAGACCGTTTCTGAAACCAGTAGTGAAGTATGTTATTTAATTCGATGATCCGCGAATAACCTTACCACGTTTTGAATATTATTAAGAATATTACAAGTGCTGCACGGCTGTCTTCAGTTAATGTCGTGAGATTTTGGTTAATTCCTTTAATTAACGAAAACCCTTGCTTTATTTGTTATTAAAGTATTTTTCTACAAAGGGAAAAAGTAATAGGGACCAAGACAAGTCATCATGGCCTTAATAGCGTGGGCTATAGACGTGCCACATATACCTCTACAAAGAGATGCAATATTGTAAAATGGAGCTAATCTCAAAAAAGTGGATATAACTAATCGTGGATTGTAGTCTGAAATTCGACTACATGAATATGGAATTACTAGTAATCGTGAATCACCACGTCACGGTGAATTTTATCTCAGATGGGTACTAACCACTCGTCAGGCGCTGAAAGAAGCTTGCGCAATAAGTTTGGTTATATATCTATTCTTTTTTTACTTAATTAGTTGTAATTTTTTAGGTATATAGTTTTCGTATGCGTGACTTTAATTGGTGTTAAGTCGAAATATGGTTCGTGTAATGGAAATTGCACGGGATTTATTATCCTTAAAATTTAAATATATATTTATATTTCGTAGACGTAAGTCTACACTAAACTCAATGGTTTTATGTTGGTTCGATTCCAACAGAGGTTTTTATTTATTCCACTCCTAGTAAGGATTTATTTTTACTTTATTTTGAATATTTTTTCTACTTTTGATACTTTTAATGGGTTTTTTACCCTTTATTTAGATCTTATTATTATTTTATCTATACTTTCGGGTATTTTTATAATAATTAGTAAAAATCCTATTGTTTCTGTATTACATTTGATAATGTTATTTTCTACTATTTCTTGTTATCTTATTTTTTTAGGTATTAAATTTATAGGACTATCTTATCTTTTAGTTTATGTTGGGGCTGTTTCTATTTTATTTTTATTCATTTTAATGTTAATTAATATTAGAGTCTCAGAACTTATTAGTAATACAAATAATAATATTCCTTTAGCTATTTTAGCTATTTTGGCTATTTTTATTCCATATAATAATTTATCTATTGAAACAAAAACTAATTTAACTTTTGATAATTTAAAAATATTTTTTGTTTCATCTAACAATTGAGATAGCAATTTAGTAGATGTTACTGATATTACTAGTATTGGAAATGTTATGTATACTAATTACTCTATATGATTAATAATTACTTCTATAATTTTATTATTAGCTATGGTAGGTTCTATTGTTATAACTATTAAACAAAAAAATTAATAATTAACATATAATATTTTTATTAGAGGCTTTAGTTTAATAGGTAGAACATACGACTTTTAATCGTTATTATATGGGTTCAATTCCCCTAGGCCTTAAAAGTTATATGTATATGTAATAATTAAGAATATAAGGAGAATCCCTTTATTGGTAAGAAGGGTTGAGCTGTAAACTCAATAGTAATATGCTTTTAAGAGTTCGAATCTCTTTTCTCCTATTTTCTTACTAGCTTAATGGTAAAGCATTATACTTCTAATATAACTATTTAAGTTCAAATCTTAGGTAAGAGTATAAGTAAGCCAGGATAGTTTAATTGGTTAGAACTTTAATTTCATGCATTAACGATGAGAATTCAAGTTTCTCTTCTGGCTTGGGGAGTATAGACGGGCTAGAGCCTGGCTGGTTTGGCGCCTCATTTGGGTTGAGGATCTTCTATGTTCGAATCATGGTAGCCCGACATATATATATATACTTTTAGAAAATTTAATTTTACAGTTTATTTACTATGTTATTATGTATAACTTTTTGCTTTAAATCATATATTTATTAACAATAATTTAACGGGTATAGGTTAATGGTAGACCAATCGTTTTCCAAATGAATAGTGTGAGTTCAAATCTCGTTACCCGTATTATTATGATAATATATATCATATAAGAATTAGTAATCTTAATTGGTAAAGTGTTTCCTTGTCGAGGAAAATGATGCCGGATCGAGGCCGGCCTAATTCGTGTTTTTTATAAAAAAAAAATAAAGGAAAAGTTGCCATTGGTAAGGTAAGGTATTTGCTAAATATTGTGTAAAAACACTTGGATGTTCGATTCATTCCTTTTCCGAGAAGAGTATAGTTTAATTGGCAAAATAAGAAGCTTCAAACTTCAAGTTTTCAGTTCAAGTCTGAGTGCTCTTGCTTATTATAAATATATAATAATTTAACCGGTATAGGTTAATGGTAGACCACTCGTTTACCAAACGAATTGTGCGAGTTCAAATCTCGCTGCCGGTATTATTCTAATTTAATTTACAATAATTTATATATTTAATTAGTAAATATATTATCTTATACAAATAATTTACCTCAATAAATATTTTTGATAAAAATATATAATGTATACTAATATTATGTATTTTTATTTTAAATAGGTTCTTTAGCTTAAACGGTAAAGCGTATTTTTGATAAAAATATGTTCGATGTTCAAGTCATCGAAGAATCACATATATAAAGAGAATTGGCTGAGTGGTTTAAAGCGGTAAGCTTGAAACTTATTTGATTATATCAATCACATCCGTTCAAATCGGATATTCTCTGTAAAAATAATATGTTACTTATTATATTAAAATATTTTTTATTTTAGTATAAAATATTTGTAGTAAATCTTTTTGTAATTCTTTTTTTATGTTATTATTATCTTTGGTTTTAATACCTCTTTTTGGTATATTTTTAATACTATCATATTCTTCTTATGATATACAACCCTCAGTAGAAAACACAAAAACACTAAAAATACTGGCACTTACTGTTACTATAGTAAATTTAATTATATCATTAATAATATGATTATTATTTGATAATAGTAGTAAACATTTTCAGTTTGTACAAGAGCATTATATAATAGGTTATTATGATTTTTATTTAGGTATAGATGGTTTATCTATATATTTTATTTTATTAACAACTTTTATTATGCCTATTTCAATAATATCTAATTGAAAATCTATAGACAATAAAATAAAATATTTTTTAATAATAATTTTATTATTAGAAACACTTTTATTAATGATATTTTTAGTATTAGATATTTTATTATTTTATATTTTTTTTGAAAGTATTTTAGCACCTCTATTTATACTAATAGGTTTATTTGGATCAAGTGCAAAAATAAGAGCAAGTTTTTATTTTTTCTTATATACATTTTTAGGTTCATTATTTATGTTGTTATCTATTATAACTATGCAATCTTTAATAGGTTGTACTGATATAAATGTTTTATCAAAAACAAATTTTGTTTATTTAACACAATTATTTATGTTTATTGGTATTTTTATAGCTTTTGCTGTTAAAACACCAACTATATATTTAAATAGCTGATTATTAAAAGCTCATGTTGAATCACCTTTATCTGGTAGTATAATTTTAGCTGCTATAGTTTTAAAACTAAGTTTATATGGTATATTTAGATTAATATTACCTTTACTACCTAAAGCTTTTTTATATTATACATATATAGTATTCCTTATAGGTATATTAACTATAATATATGCTAGTTTAAGTACTCTTAGAACTATAGATGTTAAAGAACTAATTGCTTATTCATCAGTATCTCATGCAGCTGTTTATTTAGCCGGTGTATTTAGTAATACTATACAAGGAATTCAAGGTGGTATAACTTTAGGTTTAGCTCATGGTTTTGTTTCTTCTGGTTTATTTATTTCTGCTGGAGGTGTATTATACGATAGATCTGGTACTAGATTAATAACTTATTATAAAGGTATAGCACAAATTATGCCTATATTTTCTATATTATTTTTTATTTTATCTTTAGGTAATTGTGGTGCACCATTAACTTTAAATTTTGTTGGTGAATTTATGTCTTTATACGGTATTTTTGAAAGATTACCTATTGCTGGTGTTTTAGCTTCATCTTCTATTATATTCTCTGCTGCATATACTATATTTATGTTTAATAGAATAGCATTTGCTGGTTCTGTACCTTATAAATACTGATTAGAATATTTACCTGATTTAAATAGAAGAGAATTTTTTATGTTGTTAATGTTAGTTTTATTTACTGTATTATTAGGTATATATCCTTCTATTATATTAGACGGTTTAAATTACTATACTTATTATTTATTATATAGTGCTGACTTTTCACATTCTGTATAAATAATTTATTAATTAAATTTAGATGAGTTAATTTAATGGTAGAATATTGTACTACGGCTACAATCATAAGGGTTCAAATCCTTTACTCATTTATTAATTATAAAACATACAAAATTTAAATTATAATATTGTATTATTATTTAATAATATTTTTATTTTTTAATATGAGTATATATTTCAAATTTGCATTAATATAGTAATACGTTTTTTACAATGAAGATTTATAAAAATTAATAAAAATCTCAATAGTACTAAGATATAAATAAGTGATAATAAACATATGATATTAACATTTCTTTTATTACTATTATTTTCAAATGGTTTAAGTAATAGACCAGATACATCAATATTATATAGTCGGATAGGTATATTAATAGTATTTTATAGTTCAATATCAACATATACAACACTATATATAACATATTTAGAAAAAGGTATAGGTTTATACGGAGGTTTATTTAATATAACAGCCGTAACACAAGTATTTCAATTATTTATCTTAATAATAAGTGGTATTATATTATTAATGACAAGTTTTTATCCTAGAAAAAAATATATAGGGGATTCAACGTCTATGGTTGATATATTATTTAAAAAAGTAAAACAATATATAAACATAATAAACAAAACATCAGAACAATTTACGATAATAGAATATGCTTTAATAATAATATTTGTAATAAGCGGAGCAACATTATTATTAGCTAGTGGAGATTTAGGTTCTATATATTTATGTATAGAATTACAAAGTTTTAGTCTATATATAATATCATCTATGCATAGAAATTCAGAATCTTCAACAGGTTCTGCTTTAACATATTTTTTATTAGGAGGTTTATCTTCATGTTTTATTTTATTAGGTATAGGTTTAATATATGCAAATTCAGGTTTAACAAATTTAGATGGTATATATTCAATTATATCTGATTCAGATAGATATATAGATTATTCAACATGATATATGCATAGCTATATATTTTATAGTTTATTATTAATATCTGTAGGGTTTTTATTTAAAATCGGTGCTGCACCCTTTCATTGATGATCTCCGGATGTATATGATGGTGTACCTACTATAGTAACAACTTTTATAGCTATTTTAGGTAAAATAGCTATTTTAGTATTACTTTTAGAATTAGTGCAATATACAAGTTGTTTATTACATTCTACTATACAATATTATTCTTGAACGACAAGTTTATCTATAAGTTGTTTTTTATCTTTAATTATTGGAACAATTTTAGGTTTAACACAAACAAGAATAAAAAGATTATTAGCCTATAGTACTATATCACATGTAGGATTTATATTATTAGCTCTTATAGTACATAGTATAGATTCATATCAAGCCTATATATTCTATATAATACAATATATTATAACAAATTTAAATGCTTTTATGATATTAATAGCTATAGGGTTTAGTCTATATCTATATTTCACAAATGTATCAGAATATAATAATTTACCAGAGAAAAATAATAGTCCAATACAATTAATAAGTCAATTAAAAGGTTATATTTCTATAAACCCTATATTGGCTTTATGTTTAGTAATTACTATGTTTTCATTTGTAGGTTTACCACCTTTAATCGGATTTTTTGGTAAACAAATGGTTTTAACTACAGCTTTAGATAATAACAAAACCATTCTAGTTTTAATAGGTGTTTTAACTAGTGTTATTGGTGCAGTGTATTATTTAACTGTAATTAAAACTATATTTTTTGATAAATCACAATATGAAAAAACTTATATGTATTTAGATGTATCATTATCCAATGCTTATTCTATTACATTAAGTATTTTAAATCTAGGTATAATTAGTTTTATATTTATACCAAATGAATTACTAAATCTTTGTAATCTGTTATCAGTTATAACTTTTTCAGCTAACTAATTAAACTTTAAATAAAAATTATTTTGTTATTAGCTGATGTTGTTATTTTAGTACAATTCTATCTATTTCAAATTTATCCTTTTAGTTTGTTATAAGACTTCAAAGTTTTATAAAAATACAAGCTTTTAGCTTTATAAATAACACCTAAATACTAATAAGAGTTTTATATAATAATATTATTGACATATTTATCTAGAAGTAATTTTCAAGCCCATCCATATCATCTAGTTTCACCTAGCCCCTGACCACTTAATACTAGTTTATCTTTATTAGCTGTTACACTAAGTGCTATATTATCTTTCCAAAGCTTTAGTTACGGTGTTAGTAATTTAATGATTGCTTTATTAACATTAATTTTATCTATGTCTTTATGATTTAGAGATGTAATTTCAGAAGGAACTTATTTAGGTAATCATACTTTAGCTGTTCAAAAAGGGTTAAACATGGGTGTAGGTTTATTTATTGTGTCAGAAGCTTTATTTTTTTTAGCTATATTCTGAGCATTTTTCCATAGTGCGTTATCACCTACAATAGAATTAGGTGCAAAATGACCACCTATGGGTATTGATTCTATTAATCCTTTTGAATTACCTTTATTAAATACAATTATTTTATTATCTTCTGGTGTAACAATAACTTACTCACACCATTCTTTAATACAAGGTAACAGAAGTGGTGCTTTATATGGTGCTATTTATACTATTATATTAGCTATAATATTCACTGCTTTCCAAGGTATTGAATATACAGTATCATCATTCACTATATCAGATGGTACTTATGCATCTTGTTTTTACTTTGGTACTGGTTTCCATGGTTTACATGTTATTATAGGTACAGCTTTTTTAGCTGTAGGTTTTTGACGTATGTTAGCTTATCATCTAACAGAAAATCATCATTTAGGTTTTGAGTCTGCAATTTTATACTGACATTTTGTAGATGTTGTATGATTATTTTTATATATTTCTGTTTATTACTGAGGTTCATAATTGATTATAATTTATTTTAATATTCATACTTTTTTAGTTTAATTTTCCTGCTTTTGGATAATATTCAATATTTCGTATTTTGATACAAGCAGCAAAAATTATAGGAACAGGTTTAGCTACTACAGGTTTAATAGGTGCAGGTGTTGGAATTGGTGTAGTTTTTGGTGCCTTAATAATAGGTGTATCTAGAAACCCATCTTTAAGAGGACAATTATTTGCATATGCAATTTTAGGTTTTGCTTTTGCTGAAGCAACTGGTTTATTTGCATTAATGATGGCTTTCCTATTATTATATGTAGCATAATAAAAAATTTATTTTAATATATATTTATATATATATTATTATCAATTAGCTTTTAACATATAATTATATTTTTTTTACCCTTTTTAGTTAAAAAGTTTTTTATTATTTAATTTGACTATTTACTATTTAAATTAAATAATAAGAGGTGTTCCATACATATACCACAAAACGTTAAATTTTTTATAAAAAATTTTTTTTTTTTTAAATATAATATAAAATTAATCACTTTCAAGGGCATTTAACGAAAAACACAATAATTTATCTAAATAATTATTTATCCCTAAAAAACACAATTAAACAAATATTTGATTAACAATATTTGATACAAAAAATAATAATTAAAATTTTATACTATGACGACAAAACATTAGCTAATAAAACTAGCATAATCACAAATTTTAAATAATTTCTACATAAATTTATAGTTCTTAATGCCAGTTAGTTTTGAATATAACATAAATGAAAGTATTTTTGATACAATTACAACTGTTGAATCACAAAATGATACACCAGAACCTTGAGGTGTATTTTTTCAAGATAATGCCACACCCCAAATGGAAGGTCTAGAGGAATTACATAATAATATTATGTTTTACTTAGCAATAATTTTATTTGCTGTGAGCTGAATAATGATATCGATAATTATAAATTTCAAAAAAAATAAAATTTCAAATAAATACATTAATCATGGTACTTTAGTTGAATTAATATGAACAATAACACCAGCTTTAATATTAATATTAATAGCATTCCCATCATTTAAATTATTATATTTAATGGATGAAGTAATTGACCCATCATTAGTTATATATGGAGAGGGACATCAATGATATTGAAGTTACCAATACCCTGATTTTATAAACGACGAAGAAGAAACGATAGAATTTGATTCATATATTGTACCAGAAACTGATTTAGAAATAGGACAAATGAGATTATTAGAAGTTGATAATAGAGTAATAATGCCTGAATTAACACATACAAGATTTGTTGTAGGAGGAGCTGATGTAATACATTCTTTTGCTTGTCCAGCTTTAGGTATAAAATGTGATGCATATCCTGGTAGATTAAACCAATCATCTGTTTATTTAAATAGAGAAGGTACATTTTATGGTCAATGTTCTGAAATATGTGGTATTTTACACAGTTCTATGCCTATATCTATACAATGTGTTTCTTTAGTAAAATTTTTATACTGACTATATGATCAAATTGAAGGATAATAATTTTATTAGGTCTTAGTGTATACTAAAAATTAATTAAAGTAAATAACTTAAAAATAAATTTATATAGCAAATACAATTTATTTTGTTTAAACAACATGTTTAGTTTTTTACCCTATATAAGCGGTTTTAAGTTAAGAGTAGACTATTCGTTTATCAAACGAACTGTGCGAGTTCAAATCCCGTTAGCCGAAAAATTTGGTAAATTAAGTTAAACTTATATTAAAAATTATAAAAATATTAAATTAATTTTTAATTATCATTTTTCACAAAGTAACCAATACCATAATTTAATCTAAAAATATTAAATGAGTTTTTCACTAATCTTATTTTTAATTGGAATATTAGGTTTTGTTTTAAACAGGAAAAACATAATATTAATGTTAATATCAATAGAAATAATGTTATTATCAATAACATTTTTGATATTAATAAGTTCATTAAGCTTTGATGATATATTAGGTCAAACTTTTTCTGTATATATTATAGCTATAGCTGGAGCAGAATCTGCGATAGGTTTAGGAATATTAGTAGCATTTTATAGATTAAGAGGAAGTATAGCAATAGAATATAAATAATGTATCTAGCTTTAATAATTTTACCAATATTAGGATCAATAGTATCTGGGTTTTTCGGTAGAAAAATCGGAGTAAGTGGATCACGTATAATAACATGTACATGTGTAATAATCACAACAATTTTAGCAATAATTGCATTTATAGAAGTCGGATTAAATCAAGTACCAGTTACTATAGATTTATTTAGATGAATAGATGCAGAAAGTTTAAATGTAAGATGAGGATTTAATTTTGATTCATTGACAGTATCTATGTTAATACCTGTATTAATTGTATCATCATTAGTACATGTATATTCTATAGGATATATGAGCCATGACCCTCATAATCAAAGATTTTTTAGTTATTTAAGTTTATTCACTTTTATGATGATTATTTTAGTAACAGGAAATAATTTTGTATTAATGTTTGTAGGTTGAGAAGGAGTGGGTGTATGTTCATATTTATTAGTTAGTTTCTGATTTACAAGAATAGCTGCAAATCAAAGTTCTCTATCTGCATTTTTAACTAATAGAGTCGGAGATTGTTTTTTAACAATAGGTATGTTTGCTATATTATGATCATTTGGTAATTTAGATTATACTACAGTATTTTCATTAGCACCTTATTATAGTGAAAATGTTATAATAATAATAGGAATATGTTTATTAATAGGTGCTATGGCTAAAAGTTCACAAGTAGGTTTACATGTTTGATTACCTATGGCAATGGAAGGTCCTACACCAGTATCAGCTTTAATTCATGCAGCAACTATGGTAACTGCTGGTGTATATTTACTAATGAGAGTATCACCTTTAATAGAATATAGCTCATTAGTGTTATTATTGTGTTTATGAATAGGAGCTATAACAACAGTATTTAGTTCCCTTATAGGTTTATTTCAACAAGATATAAAAAAAGTTATAGCTTATTCAACAATGAGTCAATTAGGTATGATGGTTATAGCAATTGGTTTATCTTCATATAATATAGCCTTATTTCATTTAGTTAATCATGCTTTCTATAAAGGTTTATTATTTTTAGGTGCAGGTGCAGTAATACATGCAGTTGCGGATAATCAAGATTTTAGAAAATACGGAGGTTTAATATCTTATTTACCTCTTACATATTCTGTTATGTTAATAGCCTCTCTTAGTTTAGTAGCCTTTCCTTTTATGACAGGTTTCTATTCTAAAGATTTTATAATAGAATCTGCATTTGGTAAATATCATATATCTAGTATTATAGTTTATTATATCGCGGTTATTGGTGCAATGTTTACTACACTATATTCAGTTAAAGTTTTATATTTAACATTTTTAACTAACCCTAATGGACCAGTAGTTAATTATAAACAAGCCCATGCTGCACATGAAGGTGATATATACATGAGCTTACCTTTAATTATATTAGCTATTTTTTCTATCTTTTTTGGTTATATAACTAAAGACATATTCATTGGTTTAGGTTCTGATTTTTATTCTGATAATAGTTTATTTATCCATCCTAAACATGAAATTATGTTAGATACTGAATTTGCTGTACCTACTATTTATAAATTATTACCTTTATTTTTTACTATTACACTAAGTATATTATCTATTATATTTACTGAATTTTACCCTAAATTAGTTATTAAATTTAAATTTTCTAGTTTTGGTTATAATATTTTCAGTTTTTTTAATCAACGTTTCCTTGTAGAAATGTTTTATAATAAATATATTTCAGGTATTATATTAGATTTAGGTGCTCAGACTACAAAAATTATGGATAAAGGGTCTGTAGAAAAATTTGGACCATATGGTTTAGAAAATAAAATTACTGAAATAAGTAAATCTATTAATGTTTTAAGTACAGGTGTTGTTACATCTTATGCTTTATATATATTAGTAGGTCTAATCTTTTATATATCTATTTTATATTTAACAAAAAATAACGATGATTCCTTATTATTTATTATTATTATATTTGCAATTATAAATACTAATAATTATTCTGATAAACATGTTAATGTTAAAAATTAAATAATAGTATTTATAAATAGCTTATATTTGCAAATCCTTTGTTTTTTGCTAATAAAAATTAAAATAAACATTTTCTTAACATTTATTGTTAATACACAATAATTTCAATTCCTTAAAAATAAATAACAACTTATTTATAAGTATTTATAATAAGGAATCAATTTTAAAATAAATAAAAATATGAATACATTAATATCTATATTAGAAGTTGTAATAGTTATAGTACCAGCTTTGATGGTAGTTGCATTTACAACAATAGCAGAAAGAAAAACAATGGCTAGCATGCAACGTAGATTAGGTCCAAATATTGTAGGATATTACGGTTTATTACAAGCATTTGCTGATGCATTAAAATTGTTATTAAAAGAATATGTAAGTCCAACACAAGCTAATTTAATATTATTTTTCTTGGGTCCTATTATAACATTAATATTTTCTTTATTAGGTTATGCTGTAATACCCTATGGTCCTGGTTTATCTATAGGGGATTTAAGTTTAGGTATATTATACATGTTAGCTGTATCATCATTATCTACTTATGGTATTTTATTAGCAGGTTGATCTGCTAATTCAAAATATTCTTTTTTGGGTTCATTAAGAAGTACAGCACAATTAATTAGTTATGAATTAATATTAAGTTCAGCTATATTATTAGTTGTTTTATTAACAGGAAGTTTAAATTTAACTGTTAATGTTGAAGCACAAAAAGCAGTATTTTTCATTTTACCTTTATTTCCAATATTTATAATATTTTTTATTGGTTGTATAGCAGAAACAAATAGAGCTCCTTTTGATTTAGCTGAGGCTGAATCAGAGTTAGTGTCTGGTTTTATGACAGAACATTCTGCTGCTATATTTGTGTTCTTTTTTTTAGCTGAATATGCTAGTATTGTTTTAATCTGTATATTTACTAGTATATTATTTTTAGGTGGTTACCTAACATTAGATTTCGAAAAAAATATTTTGGATTTTTTAAATATATACTACGATGAAACTAGTATAAGTAATTTAAATATAGCTATAATAATATTTCAAGGTTTATTATTTAGTTTATCTTTAGGTTTAAAATCTTGTTTTCTTATTTTCGTATTTATTTGAGTTAGAGCTTCATTCCCTAGAATACGTTTTGATCAATTAATGTCTTATTGTTGAACTATTCTTTTACCTATAATTATAGCATTTGTTATATTAATACCTTGTATAGTTTCACAAATCTCTTTACTACCTACAAATAATTACTTAATTTAATTGTATATAACATTATTAAATATTATAATATTTAAGCTTATAATTTAATTAAATTTACGCCTATTAAACATGTATTTACAAAATATTTATCCAATTTTATAAATAATCTAATGAATATATTATAAAATTAAAAAGATGCTATATATAGACAACTAATAATTATACTAGTTATCTATGAGTAAAATAAAAAAAAATTTTTTTTTCTTTAGAAATATTGGCCTGAATGTAATAAATAAATAAATTAATGAGAATATTAAAAAGTCATCCACTTCTTAAGATGGTAAATTCATATGTGATAGATTCACCTCAACCATCTAATATTAGCTACTTATGAAATTTCGGTTCATTATTGGCCTTTTGTTTAATAATACAAATAGCAACTGGTGTTACATTAGGTATGCATTATACACCTAGTGTTTCAGATGCATTTGATTCAGTAGAACATATAATGAGAGATGTAAACAATGGATGATTAATCCGTTACTTACATTCAAATACAGCATCAGCATTTTTCTTTTTAGTATATCTACATATAGGTAGAGGATTATACTATGGTTCTTACAAAGCACCAAGAACATTAGTATGAACAATAGGTACAGTATTATTGATAGCTATGATAGGTACAGCATTCTTAGGTTATGTTTTACCTTATGGTCAAATGTCTTTATGAGGTGCAACAGTTATTACTAATTTAATGAGTGCAATACCATGATTAGGTCAAGATATAGTAGAATTTATCTGAGGAGGGTTTAGCGTTAATAACGCAACATTAAACAGATTTTTTGCACTACATTTTGTATTACCTTTTGTTTTAGCTGCTTTAGCTTTAATGCATTTAATTACATTACACGATTCAAGTGGATCAGGTAATCCTTTAGGTGTAACTGGTAATGTAGATAGATTACCTTTCTGACCTTATTATATATTTAAAGATTTAATTACAATTTTTTTATTTATAATGGTGTTATCAATATTTGTGTTTTTCATGCCTAATATTTTAGGAGATAGTGAAAATTATGTAATGGCTAATCCTATGCAAACACCACCTGCTATTGTTCCAGAATGATATCTTTTACCATTCTATGCAATATTAAGATCTATACCAAATAAATTATTAGGTGTTATAGCTATGTTTGCTGCATTATTAGCATTATTAACATTGCCATTCGCAGATCTGTCTAAACTAAGAGGTTCACAGTTCAGACCTTTTAGTAAAATAATGTTTTTTGTTTTTGTGGCAAATTTTTTAATATTAATGCAATTAGGAGCAAAACACGTTGAATCTCCTTTTATAGAATTTGGACAATTTGCTACTGTTTTATATTTTGGATATTTCTTTATATTAGTTCCATTTGTAACATTCTTAGAAAATAGTTTAATAGACTTAACATCAAATGTTAATGTAGAAAAAAAAGCAAAATAAAGGTTTTTAACCTCTAAATTAAATAAGGCTAAATTTAAAAAAGCTTTTTCCACTAATAGATTTAATCCTGTATTCATAGCAAAAATACCAGCTGATTTAGAAGTAGATACTGGGGACATATCTAATGATCCTGCAGACCCTTTCGGTTTTACACATAGTAATGTACTTTATATATAATTTTTTTCATAAGGTTATATTATCTTTTCTTAAATATTATTTATCTTAAAAGTTATATAACACTAAATTTTTAAATTATTTAAAAATTTACATATTTACTTCAGTTTTTACTACAAATAAATTAAATAAATAAATATAAAATGACAAGTTTAACATTTTTTTTCATATTCATACCTATATTAGCTTTAATCTTATTAGGTTTAAATATATTATTATCACCGCATAATCCTTACCAAGAAAAAAACAGTGCGTTTGAATGTGGTTTTCACTCATTTTTGGGTCAGAATAGAACACAATTTAGTATATCATTTTTTATATTTGCACTTTTATTTTTATTATTTGATCTAGAAATATTGTTAGTATACCCTTATTTAGTAAGTGCTTATACTAATGGAATTTACGGTTTAATAATAATGTTGGTATTTTTCTCTATATTAACTTTAGGATTTGTATTTGAATTAGGAAAAAATGCATTAAAAATAGATAGTAGACAGGGAAATAATCTTCAACTAAAAAATTGAAAGCAAATAATATATATCAATAAATAATTACAAAAAAAAAATAAAAAAAAAGGAGTTTTTTTTATGGAAAAAACATATGTTCAGTTCAAATCTGAAAGCTCTAAAAATAAAAAGATGACATAAATCTAGTATAAAGAATATATTAAAAAAATTAATTAAAAAGTATAAAAAGAGATTATTATGAATAAATTGCTATAAACCAAAGTATTTACTAAGAAAAATCTTATAAATAAACAAGGTGAACGGAAAAATCTAAATAACCTTAGGAAAAAAAATCAAACGAGATTCTACATATAATGAGAAGTAAGGTAGAAAAGCCTGTAATAAGTAAAATGGAATATCTGTTTGAATATAGGGGAACCTTCCTCTAAGGCTAAATATGGTCTTATACGCAATAGTGAATAGTACCGTGAGGGAATTTATTTAATAGTAATTTTATAAGCAGCTCAAGTAAAATTTAGATAAAAAACAAGAGCGTACCTTTTGCATAATGGGTCAGCAAGTTAATTTTAGATGCAAGTATAAAATATGTTTATATCTTCAAATGAGTAGAATAGTATATTTACTAAATGAAAATAAGATTAAGTCCAAATATTAGTATGTTTGATGTGGTACGGATAAGGATATAATAAACAAATGGGGTTTTTCCATTACCCTTACGTAGAGAAATCGATTATGAAAAAATGAGAAAGTATCTAAAATTAGACCCGGAGACTAGTGATCTTACTGTTATCAGGATTATAAAGGTCCGAACGGGTTATCGTTGTAAAGATATCCGAAGAATAACGGTAAGTTAGTGAAAGACAATACTGACTAGTTGAGCTGGTTTTCCGCGAAACCTATATTAGTAGGTAATTTAAATAACATCTTAGCAGGTACAGAACTGTGATCTCGGTCAAAGTATTTATTTTGTTATAACAAAATAAATTTGTATACATCGGGGGATCGTGAAGATTTTATCGGAGAGTATTTGCACTCGGAAGGGTTAAGATGAATATTAAAAAATCGGACATAGTACGATAAGGTTGTATGTCAAAAGGGAAACAGCCCAGAACAAGAGTTAATAAGGTTCCAAAATTATTGTTGAGTGAAATTAAGGATGTGTCTTTGGAAACGATCAATTAATAGGCTTGGAAGCGGCCACATTTTAATGATCTCGTAACAGAGCATTGATTTTTGAGAGGATTACACCGAAAATATAACGGATCTAAACAATATACCGAAACCTTGTCCATATATAGTTTTTTTAACATAATATATATGGGGTAGCGGAACATTGGATAAATCTAAGACTTGTTCTTTTTAAGATTAAAAAATTAGATAATCCAAGAGAGAATGCTGACATGAGTAACGAAAAAGATATATCTCGCCTAAAGCTTATGGTATTTAATAAAAACGGCTTCTAAGCAGTGCTTGTATGATTAAAAACATACCAAGCAGTCGATGAAATATAAAATATCCATACAATAACTAATTAAAGTTAAATTAGTTCAGGAAAATATAAAAAACCGTACCTAGAAACTAACACAAGTAAGCTAGTAGAGAATACGAAGGCGTTTGAGAAAACAATCATTAAGGAACTCGGCAAATTGACTCACGTAACTTCGGGATAAGGTGAGCCATTCTTATTAAGTTTTAATTATACTGTTATTAACAGTATAATTAGAACCAAGGGAATAGGAGGCATAGAATAGTGTTGTACGACTGTTTATTTAAAACAGAGCACTCTGCTAAGATAGAAATCGAAATATTGAGTGTGATGTCTGCCCGGTGTCGGCTGGGTAACAGATTTGCTTAGAATTAAAAAGCTAGGCTTTGAAGAAAACCCCGACAAACGGCGGCCTTACCGATGAGGGTCCTAAGGTAGCGGAATACCCTGGCCGTTAAATGCGGTCTTGCATGAATGATGTAACGATACAACAGCTGTCTCGATGATTGGCTCAGTGAAATTGGAATAGCAGTGCAGATACTGTTTACCTCTAGATAGACGAGAAGACCCTTTGCAGCTTTACTGTTACTAATTTTGAATAAAATATAAGAATTACAAGTGTATAAGGTAGTCACTTAAATGTATAATAAGATATTGGGTTAGATATTTTGTATCTTTCTTAACAATATCTTATTACTTTTTAAGGTTTTGACAAAGATGAGACACCTTTATTTACTTTATTTTATTCGATTGATTGGAAGACAGTTTATGCGGGGCACAGATCCCACAAAAAGTACCTGGGTATATCCAAAATTCTTTTAGTAAATTTGCATGTTTCGTGCAAAAAATATAACATTTTTTGTTATATTTTTTATTTAATTTGTTATTTATTCCTTGTAATATATTCAGTTACTGTTGTTTTAAATATATTTATATTTTTTATTTAAGTAAGATTTTAACTATATGGTGAATAGTTGTATTCAAAATTTTAAGTTTTTAAAATTTTTTATTTGTAGTTTTTACTATGATATTTAATAATACTGTCAAAGTTTAATGGCTTAATCTTGCTTTACTGTTAGACCTACAAGTCCATCAGTCGCGTAAGCGGGGCATAAGATCGCAAGATACTGAAAGGAAAGGTCTTGTATTTTTGAAAAAGTTACGCTAGGGATTTTTTCTTAGTTCCACCTATATATTTTTATATAGGTAATCATTTGGGTAAATTTCAAAAAACACTATAATTTATAGTTAATTTGAAGCGAAACTTATTTTTTATAAGAACGTTCAACGACTAATTATTGATTTATTAATTAAAAATCCAACATAAATATACATACATATCTTGATAATAATTATTAATATAATTTTTTATATTAATGTAATACCTTATATTTAAATTAATATACAATGAAATTATTATCTATAATAAAAAAAACAAAAACCGAAATTAATACTAATAAAACTTATTTTTCTGATAATTTAGATACTATAAAACATTTTCCTTCTTCAGTTAGAGAATGAAATAACAGTATTTTTTCTTTTAATAAAAATGCTTTATCTTTAATACCTAATATAAGCAATTTGGCTATAAAAATAATTAGAAACTATTTTTATTTGTATAATAAAAAAATAGAAAGAAAATTAAGAAGAAAAGTTTTATCCCGTAAATTTAGATTATTATCTACTAGTAGAGTTTTTCTAAGTAAAGGTGAATTCAAACACACAAATAATAAAGTAATCATTACTTTATATGTTTTTAACAAACAAAAAAATAATTATCTTTATAAATTAAAAAAAAGATATTTAAACAAATTTTTAAAAAAAATACTTAGTTTTAAAAACAAAACAATTAATTCAAATGATGTTAGATTGGCTAATAAATTAATTTTACTAAAAAAATTTAATAAAATTGGTTTACATGGTTTAAAAGCTTTAGAACAAGTTAATTGATATAAACCAAAAATTGTAAAAATTTTAAGAAAATTATATGAGAAAAGAAAAATTAATAAATATGTAGCAGTATCTAAATATGTTAATAAATTTTACAAAAAACTTATTAAAAGATCTTTGAGAAAATTAATATTTTATATGTATTACAGACAATTAATTTATATAAATAAATCTAAATTTAATTATACATATTTACAATATCTTAAAAATAAATTACAACTTTTATTTAATAAAAATATTGAATTTAATTTTATAGATTTAAAATATTTTTATTTAAATAGTAATATTCTTTCAGAATCTATATTATTAAAAATAACAAAAAATAGAAGAAATTTATTAAGACATTTAACTTATTTAAGAAATAAAGTAATAATACAAAAGAAAAAAATAATTCTAGGTGATTTATTAAAAAAAAGAAAATTAAGTTTAAAAGAATATTTTAATAACAAAGATTTATTAGAAAGTTATATAATAAATAATCTTAAATATAAACATATAACAGGTTTTAGAATAGAAGCAAAAGGTAGATTAAATAAAAGATTTACTGCTTCTAGATCTATATCTAAAGTTAAATATAAAGGTAATTTATTAAATTTAGATTCATCATATAAAGGTTTATCTTCTGTATTATTAAAAGGTAACTTAAATTCAAATTTACAATTCACAAAATTAAATTCCAAAACACGTATTGGAGCCTTTGGTATAAAGGGTTGAGTAAGTGGATATTAATTAAAAACAAATATGTATGTATATATTTATGAAAACATAGTCTGAACCATGTTTAAAGGCATGGAAAGAAAAAGGTAAAAACTTTGATTAAACAGATTGAACAGGCTAATGAGCGCAAGAGAGTACAAATTGAGTGCGCGGTTTGGCACCTCGATGTCGGCTTAGCTCATCCACATGAACGCAGGAATCATGAAGGGTTCGACTGTTCGTCGATTAAAGAGCTACATGAGTTGGGTTTAATACGTCGTGAGACAGTATGGTTTCTATCTTCTAGAGGAATTTTGAGTAAAATAAAGATGGCCCCTTTGTACGAAAGGAATTGGGTATGTTGACCAATAGTTTACTTGTTGTTTATTAAATCTGTATTTTAACTAAAATACCTTTAATGTTTAGTAGGCATGGCAAGAAAGCCACGTCAATTAAAGATAAGAGCTGAATGCATATAAGCTCGAAACTTACTTTATTATACTCATATAAACGTAATAAAACATTACGTATTAGGCTTTAGTTGTACGGATTTTGAGGTCTTCAGGCATAAAGTACTAATTATTTATTTTACTATAATATACTACTATCCTTTTTTATTTATGCCTGGTTAACATAAAAGTAATGTAACCGTTTTGTAATCGGTAGAAGTAAGTGCAATACTTACACTAGGCTAAGACCCAGTGGTCAAGTTGGTTAAGACATAACATTTTCACTGTTAAAACGAGAGTTCAAATCTCTCCTGGGTTGCTTTTGCCCACACATGCGGGTTGGTGTAACAGTTAACATTTTTGGCTCATGACCAAAGGATTGAGGTGCGAACCCTCAGCCCGCACTGATATTTTATTTTATCTACTTGACTAAGAGAAAGTAGCTCAGCGGTAGAGCAGTCGTTTTACACGCGAATGGTCAGGTGTTCAAATCACTTTTTTCTCAAGATTATATTTTTATTTTAGCCTTTAATAGGTGGATATAGTTTAAAGGTAAAACAACTATTTGTGGCATAGTTTATCCTTGTTCAAGTCAAGGTATCCTCCCTTTATTCATATGTATTGCCTTTATAGCTCAATGGTAGAGCAATATACTGTTAATATATCGGTTAGATGTTCGAATCATCTTGAAGGCGTAAAAATAAAATATTTAAAGGCTATAGCTTAATCGGTAAAGCCAACTGCTCATGACAGTTAAGATGAGTGTTCAAATCATTCTGGCCTTAGTTTACATAATCTACCCCTGTTTATAAGGGTAGATTATGTAAACATAGATCCTTACAAAAAAGATTCTATGCATAACACCAATAATTGATTATATAAATCCATTTTTGTTTTTCCTTTCTATACTTTTATTAATGTAATTCTAAACTATCTTTAATATATGATGAAGATAATACTACAAATACTTGTGCTTGAATAAATGCAATACCTATTTCTAATCCTGAAAAGGCTAAAATAAATAACAATGGTAATAAACCTAAAAAGAAATATACTACACCTTGTTTCATTATATTAAATGTAAATCCACCTAAGATATTTAATAACATATGACCACTTAAAACATTAGCTCCTAATCTTAAACCAAGAGATACATTTCTTGATAAATATGATATAAATTCTATTAAGACTAATAAAGGTAATAGACCTAGAGGACAACCTGATGGTACTAATAATGAAAAAAATTTTAATGAATGTATTTGGAAACCTAAAATAGTGGCACCTATAACTACAGTAAAACTTAAAGAAAATGTTAATATAAAATGTGATGTTGGTGCGAAGCTGTAAGGAACCATTCCTACTAAATTATTTATTAATATGTAAATAAATAAAGCAGATATAAATGGAAAAAACATTTGACCTTTTTTTGCGTTTATTTGGTTTACTACTATGCTAAATACAGTTGCATATATTGATTCTATTGAAATTGATCAGTTGTTTGGTATAACTATATTATAATTTGTTGCTAGGATATATAACATAAATACTATTATTGTTGTTATTATTAAATATAATCCTATATTAGTTAAAGATAATTGCATATTTCCCAATAAATCTGCTTTTATACTAAATAAGTTTCTTATTGTAAATTGGTCTAAGGGGCTTTGGTTTATATATGTCAAAATTTAAATTATTATCTTTTTCTGGTTGTGAACGGCATTAAATAATAATATATTATTATTTAAATAATTAATATACTTGGTTTTTATTTTATTGTTATATTAAACTGTTGTATTTTTATTTGATTCAAGTGTTTTTAAAAATATACGTGTTTTAAATAAACGTACAAATCTTGGTAAAATATATTTTGAAAATATATATATTATTAATACTAATAGCAGAAAATTGTATGTAACCTGATTAACAAAAAAAAACGGTACTAATTGTGGCAAAATCCTTTTTTATCTTTATATATATATTATATTAAACTAAAATTTAACATATTTTTGTTTATAAGCTTTTATTCTATATAGTTTTAACTGTTTATTTATAAATAAATAGGACCTAAGCGCCAAATTAATATTATATATTCTTAGTTTTTATTAAGGAATAAGGAGGATTCGAACCTCAGCTTAATGATCTGCAATCATAAGGCAAAACCATTTGCAACTTATTCCTTTTTTTTTAGTTTTTATGAATGGCTTTATTATTTAAATATATAATATATTTAAATAATAAAAAATAATAACAAGAGATAACAAAATAAACAAAAAAACAAGTTAATCATCACCACCAGTATAATCAGGTAATTCAGTGCTAGTATCAGCAAAATCATCTATTAATGAAGTTTTTGCTTTTTTATTAGATTGCTGTGTACTAGACTCAGGTATATCATTTTCCAATGTATCTTTATTTTCTTGATTTTCAGATTGTTCTATTTCTTCTCATTCTCGTTTTCTTAAGTTATCTGTTTTCATTGTTTCTTCTATTTCTTCATAACGTTCTTTTTTTATGGGTTCACGTTCTTTCCTTAATTCATTCCATTTTTCTAAAGAATTTTTATATTCTTGTAAATCTTTAGATGGCTTAGAATCAAAAGGTTTTGTTTTACTATATTCAAGAATTTTATCCACAGAATTTATACTATCTCTTTGTATATCTATTGTTTCATTCTCAGCATCTAATGTAAGTTTATCGGCCTCTGCAGGATAGTGATCCTCATAATAAGGATCTGGATTACTCTCCACTCAATTCTCTATCCTATCGGAAAAATTAGAAAGTTTTTCCAAGTTTTTTTGATATTTCTGAATTTCTGATTCTAAATTAGATTTTTCTGTAGGACTCAGATCAGATGCTAGTTTTTTTTGATGTTCCAAAACATCATTAGTAGTTTCTTTGATTTTATTGAAATTATCCGTAAGTTTATCGTGAAGTGAAGAATCTCAATCTCCAAATTCTCAGGTATATGAATCTGAGCTATCATCTTCACTAGCTTTACCGTTTCCTTTGTCTCTTGTATTTACAATTGATTCAGAATTTGAGTCTTTTCTAGCTTTATCTCTATCTAATTCAGAGCTATCAACTTCACTAGCTTTACCCTTTCCTTTGTCTATTGTATTTGACTCGGAATTTGTAGTTTCATGTTGTGTACTTGTACCTTTAATCTCAGTATTACTTACCTGAGTTTCTGTAGTTGTACTTTGAACTTGGGTATTTGCATTATCACCTGTTCTAGTTGTACCTGTGACTTTATTCAATATATCCTTTAAGTTCATTTTTCTATTTAATTAATTTTTTATTGGTTGTGAATGGCATTAAATAATAATATTTTATTATTTAAATAATTAATATACATGCTTTTTATATATTTTAATTGTAAGTTGGTCTAAGGGAGTTGGATGCGAAATACATTTTTATCTTTAGATATGTATAAACTAAAATTTAACATATTTTTGTTTATAAGCTTTTATTTTAAATAATATTAACTATTATTTTAGGTAAAAAAGGTATTTGAACTCTTGTATATTAATTTGCAATTACAAAGCAAAATCATATACAACTTAAACCTGTTTTTTTCCTTACTTATGCATGTCTTAAAGAACATACACTACTTTGTAAAGGTAAACTAACAAATGCATGAGGTTTTGGTGGACTGTTTAAACTTCACTCTAAAGAATTGTAATTTCTATTAAATAATATTTGGAATAAATCTGAATAGAATTCTGGTGTTAATCAAGGGTATCTTGATGTAGCTTCACCTTCAACTAATTGTGTATATACTATATGTAAAAATAATAAAGTAGCAACTACACTTATTATAGAACCTATACTACTTATATAATTTCATCCTGCAAAAGCATCAGGGTAATCACTAATTCTTCTAGGCATACCTTGTAAACCTAAGAAATGTTGTGGAAAGAATGTAACGTTAACACCTATAAATAAAATAAAGAAATGTACTTTTCCTCATAATATATTATAGCTTAAACCTGTTATCTTAGGTATTCAGAAATATCATGCACTAAATAAAGCAAATACTGCACCTAATGATAGTACATAATGAAAATGAGCAACAACGTAGTAAGTATCATGGAAAGCAATATCAAGTGATGCATTAGCTAAAACAACACCACTTAAACCACCTATTGTAAACATAACTACAAACCCTAGTGCAAATAACATAGCAGGTGTTAAAAATACTGTTCCACCATAAACAGTTGCTAATCAACTGAATATTTTAATACCAGTTGGAACAGCTATTATTAATGTAGCAGCTGTGAAATAAGCTCTTGTATCCACATCTAAACCAACTGTGTACATGTGATGACTTCAAACTACAAAACCTAAAACTCCAATAGACATCATAGCATAAACCATACCTAAATAACCGAATACATTTTTATTAGAACCAGCTGATATTGTAGTACTTATTATACCAAAACCTGGTATAATTAATATATAAACCTCAGGGTGTCCAAAGAATCAGAATAAATGTTGGTATAAAATAGGATCTCCTCCTCCAGCTACTTCAAAGAATGATGTATTAAAGTTTCTATCTGTTAAAATCATAGTTATACCACCAGCAAGAACAGGTAATGATAGTAATAATAATACAGCTGTTATTACCACAGCTCAACCGAATAAGGCTAATTTATGTAATCTTATACCCGGGCTTCTCATATTTAATATTGTTGTAATAAAATTCATTGCACCTAGTAAACTACTTATACCTGATAAATGAAGAGCAAATATAGCTAAATCTACACTAGGTCCACTATGACTTTGTAAACCTGATAAAGGAGGATATAAAGTTCAACCTGTACCTGCTCCATTTTCTATCATACCAGCAAATAAAAATAATGCTAAACTTGGTATTAATAATCAAAAACTTATATTATTTAGTCTTGGGAATGCCATATCTGGTCCACCTACTAATAGTGGTAATAGGAAATTACCGAAACCTCCTATTAAAGCTGGCATAACCATAAAAAATATCATCACTATAGCATGTGCTGTTATTATAGCATTATATAGTTGATTATCTGCTATATATTGTACACCTGGTCCTGATAACTCTAATCTTATTAATACTGAAAATGCTGTTCCGGCTAATCCCGAAAATACCGCAAACATTAAATATAATGTACCTATATCTTTTGCATTACATGATAAAAATCATCTCTCTTTTCACATAGTTATCTCCGTTATCTTGTTAGTTTCTTTTTTCATTTGTTCTGTGTTAGCTTCTGTGGTATATTGTCTTATTGTTTGGTCAGGCTGATTATACATATTTTTTAATTTTAGTATTTTTTCTGTATATAATATTATATTTCACCGCCTTATATATATATAAAGATAATTATTACTTTCTACTATCATAATATAAAAAAAAAATATCTTTTTTAATTATTTAAATATTATTTATTATAAAACGTGATATTTGGTAAATTTTTACTATATAAAGCTTTTGAAACAGTTGAAATATTTACATTAAGATAAATATTTCATTTACAGCATCTAATATAGATGATGTAATACTAATTAAAATAACCAATGTTTGATCCAAAAAACATCTAAAATTTGAAGGTCCAGCTGAATCAATAGGACCACTTGTACCTATATCTGATGATCCACTGGTAGCTGATCCTGACCCACCACTGTCATCGTCACCATCTTTTTTAGAACGTTTATTAGTTTCTTCATCTGAATCTTCTAACTTACGTTTACCTAAAGCAGAACTTGGTTCGTCTGTTTCAATAGATTCAATTACTGTACTAGTTTCTTGTTCTAGTACAGTAGGGTGAAAAGCAAGAGGTAGAAAAGATTCATCCCGTTCTCCAAACATAAGGCCAAAACCATCGTAATATTCATCACGATCATCAGGATCTTTTATATGAGGAGGTGTAGGTGCAGAAGTTATAATTTCACGGGCAAAACTAGTATCTGGGTTCTCAAATCTAGCCCTTACTGTACCGGTTTCTGGATGGCCAGTAATTTCCACAACTTGACCTATTCCTTCTCGTGATACTATAGCATTGTATTGTTCAACTCGCTCTTTTTCATCAGAACAAATATTACCTTTTGTAGCTTCATCTATTGGATTCTCTACAGAAGAACTTTGTTCTTTAAACTTGTTTATATAATTAACACCTACACTTTTTGAAACTAAATCCGCATCCCCCACAGTGGTATCTGGTGATTTCGTAGTAACTAAATCTGTATCCTTTGTTGCTTGTTCTGCATCAGCTTTTTTGGAGTTATTATATTTTTTGACCATTATTTTTTAATTTTAGTATTTTTTCTGTATATAATATTATATTTCACCGCCTTATATATATAAAGATAATTATTACTTTCTACTATCATAATTAAAAAAAAATATCTTTTTTAATTATTTAAATATTATTTATTATAAAACATTATAGGGCAAATTAAAAATGAACCTAAAAATGAACCTAATTATATTAGTTTTTAAGTTATAAACTAATATAAGTGTTATAGTTATGTATTTTATAACTTACTTATTTTAGTTTATACAACAAATAAAATGTTTGTAGACTAAAAGGTAAGATATAAGAATATAAATATATTATGTAAGTAATTAACAGACACAATTTATATAATATATTTATAGAATAGTATATTAATGTACAAAGTATCACCATATACTATTATTTATGTTGGAGCGATTCGAACACTCAATAATAAATACCAAAAATTTATGACTTACCTATTAGTCGACAACATAGTATAGGTGACAAGACTTGAACTTGTAAAGTTATTAACTATTCCGTCCTAAGCGGAACCTGGTTACCAAATTTCAGCACACCTATTCTATGCTCGAGATAAGATTTGAACTTATAGCCTAAACATCTTCAGTGTTCCGCTCAACCAATTGAGCTTCTCGAGCTTTTTAGTCTGTATTATTTTTATGATTTGCTTTACAGCTGGAGATATCAGGACTTGAACCTAAAATGACGAATTGCAAACTCGCTGTTTTACCAATTAAACTATACCCCCTTTTATATTATTAAAAAATATTTAACCTGTTTTATCCGAAAAACGATTTGAACGTTTATGATTAATATCAACGAAACTTAAGCTCGTCCTGTCTACCAATTCCAGCATTCGGATGGTGCTGGGTTTTAGGCCAGCTGATGTATTTAATATTTACATTAATGTAAATATTTCATTTATAGTATCTAAAAGAGACGCAGTAAAATTAATTAAAATAATAAATGTATTATCCAAAAAAGTTTTAAAATTTGATGGTCCAGCTGAACTACTTTCGTTACCTGAATCGCTTCCAGAAATAGAACCTGAACCACTTAAACCATTACCTCCCGATTTACCATCATCGTCTTTAGGTTCATTTTTAGGTTCATTTTTAGGTTCATTTTTAGTTTCATATCTAGGTATTTGTTTAAGTGAAGTAAGAGCTTTATTTACTTCACTTTGTATTTCAGTTGCATCATCTTCTAAAGTTATATCTTTATTGTACATTATAACATTAGCAGTGTCAAGTCCATCATTATGAGTACTATTTACATATGTATTGTGATGAGTATCCCCCTTTTTTACAGATCTACCATTATTTTGAGGTATATCTTTATTCTCTGAATCAATAGGATTTATAATTATATAGTTGTTTTTATCAGAATTTTGTTCTATATTAATATTTATTGTTGTATCCGGTTTTGTATGCATAATAATAAAATTATCATTTTTAGATTTTTGTTTTATATTAATTGTGTCAACCGTAGTATCTCTAACATAAAAATAGTTAGGTTTGTTACTTGAACTGTCAGATCTGACTGAACTACTATCTGTATCAGACTCATTAACAGTTTGTGTAGTAAATTTATTTAGAATATTTTTTATATATTTATATATCATTTTATTAAATTATTTTATTTTTTT
>Ga0181464_1000014_pt1 | contig 34601 bp, 30 predicted proteins | sample InSIn2gowninarea_FD_119074 | JGI IMG/M metagenome (GOLD analysis project Ga0181464, IMG submission 119074) | Clean room microbial communities from NASA Spacecraft Assembly Facility at Jet Propulsion Laboratory, Pasadena, California, USA -... ...
ATCTTGCCGTTCTGGATGAATGATTTATACTATTTAGCTCTACGGACTTAGAGTGAAAGCCATAAGTACTACTCACTCATATGGACTTCCGGTATCAGTCTTAGCCCTATGGACTGCCCTATGGACAACTAAAGGCAGTCGAGTGTGCTAACGCACCCTCACCATATGAATAGTGAGTGACCCCTAAAGAATATAGGGCCCTTATGGTCGAGCGAGAAATCGATGCCTCTCAAATAAGTAACTAAAGGCAGTCGAGTGTGCTAACGCACCCTCACCATATGAATAGTGAGTGACCCCTAAAGAATATAGGGCCCTTATGGTCGAGCGAGAAATCGATGGCGCAGTCGAGCGGACCCGAGCGATAAATCGATGGCGGCCTTATCAGTCGAGCACCTAAAGGTTCAATTTACTTATTAGGCTCTCAAATAAGTAAAAAAAGGGCCTGCTTCCGCATCCTCTCCTCTCCCTTTTGGTCGAGCACCTAAAGGTTCAATTGACTTATCCCCTCTCAAATAAGTAACTAAAAGGCGTTGGTCGAGCCTGCTTGCGCATCCTCTCCCTATGGTCGAGCGCCTCCGGACCTTAACAGTCGAGCCTGCTTTCGCATTCAATTTACTTATCCCCTCTCAAATAAGTAACCAAAGAGCGCCTCCGGACCTTATGGTCGAGCACCTAAAGGTCCTCTCCTTAACAGTCGAGCCTGCTTTCGCATCCTTATCAGTCGAGCCCCTGACGGACCTCTCCCTTATGGTCGAGCCTGCTTACGCATCCTCTCGATGGCGGCCCTTTTGGTCGAGCGATAAATCCCTCACCATATGAATAGTGAGTGACCCCTAAAGAATATAGGGCCCTTTTGGTCGAGCGATAAATCCCTCACCATATGAATAGTGAGTGACCCCTAAAGAATATAGGGCCCTATGGTCGAGCGCCTCCGGACCTTATGGTCGAGCCCCCTAAAGGGTCCTCTCCCTTATGGTCGAGCCTGCTTACGCATTCTCTCCCTATGGTCGAGCGCCTCCGGACCTTATTAGTCGAGCGTGCTTACGCACCCTAAAGGTTCAATTGACTTATTGGGTGCCCCTCTCAAATAAGTAACTAAAAGGCGTTGGTCGAGCCTGCTTACGCATCCTTTTGGTCGAGCAACTAAAGTTTCAATTTACTTATCCCCTCTCAAATAAGTAACTAAAAGGCGGTGGTCGAGCCGATGGCGGCCTTATTAGTCGAGCGTGCTTACGCACCCTGCCGGTCCTTAAAATGCAAGAAGAGGTTAGGGAAGTTTGACTTCTCATTCAGAGAAGTACGGTGATTGGATTCGAGAAAGCGTAATTACATATATAATATATGCATTCACGCTCTATCGATCGAATATCGTATACAAATAGATATATATCATTATATATGTCATTATGCATTCATTCGTTGCTCAATATTTCAAACCTCCGCGTTATTGGGTGGGGGTGAGCAAGCGAACTCTCGACAAGGGGGCCGCCATCGGAGATGAGAAAAAAGTAAGTCAAAGTGAAATAAGTGCCGCCCATCATCACATCTATAAAATGCATATCGTTGTAAACAGGACATATTCTCCTTGCCCCACCCACTAGCTGGGCGTAACCCCACTCTATTAACACGTCTTATCAAGCGAGAAAAGAAATCCCAGCCCAGTCATTACCGGCTTCAAAGGATCAGCTATCAATAGGCTGTCAATTACCACTAGCTATCGACTATGATCGACAGGCAAAGAATCCTGGGTCGAGTGCATTGGGTAGCGGGATCGAGTAGCGGGATCAACTGCATCAACACCTCGAGTGCATCGACTGCATCAAAAGCATTAACTAGTGGCTAAAGGGCATCCGGGTTCTCATAGATAAACAAATTGAAAGAGCCTATTTCATTGAAGAGAAAATCCATTTCATTCTTGTCCCCTCAAAGGGAGCAATTTCATTAATGAAAAAAAAGGGTGAGGGTGAGCCAGCCGAACTCTCGACAGTAGGAGAGGCCCGGTAGGGACTCACCGATTCATATGGGTGAGGAATCGAACTCTCGACAAGGGGGCCGCCATCAACGTAGTCGCTTGTCCGCATCGGGCAAGGTGAATGAGGCGGTTTTCTAATATCTGTTCGAAGCAAACTTAGTGCCTTCGCCAAACTTGGTAGGCGAGAAAGAAACCTCTAAATCACTGGGATAAACTCTTGGCATCTCCACGTGGCCTGGACTAAGACTACCAGCATCAAGTGCATCAACTCTAGGATCGACAGCATCGAGTATCCCCCCCATTGAGTAGCCCCCTGTGATTAGGCCCTACCATTGGATTATAGCGGATTAGAGCTTCCATGGATTCCCATTGGCTTATTCCCATTAGAGCTCCCATGGATTCCCATTGCTTATTCCTCCCATTGGATCACCTGCGGATTATTCCATTGGATCACTGCTGGCACTCAATACTATTAGCTGTAGTCTGTAGAGTAGCTGTAGTCCCCACATGCACTAAGAACTACCATTAGTCCCATGCCCTACTAAGGCCATAGAGAGTGAAAGCCAAGTGAAAGTCTCCATTCTTTTCATTTGAAACTAAGTCCCCTTCCTCTTCAATTTACTTATTGGGTGGGGGGGCTTATGGTCGAGCACCTAAAGGTCCTTATCAGTCGAGCCCCCTAAAGGGTCCTTGCACTAGGAAGCGCAAGCCCCTCCGGGACCTTTATCCCTGAGCGTCAGCGAAGAACTTAAGCCAATCCAATTTGAGCAGCCGGGTATCGAAGCGGAGTAGCCCAGTTGAGTAGGCCTAGCGTATTGTATCATCGGATTGCATCGTCCAATTATTAGCCAAGCCCGGTGTATTAGATCCCAGTTGAGTATCCCCGCCCAGCAATCGATTCCATCCTGCGACTTCATTATAGATCAACTTCATGAGGATGCCAACCCACCCCCGAATATGTTGGCAGTTGCGGATTGAACTGAACGCGTACTGAATGCGGATGGAACTGAATGCGTGGATGGTGTGGATGCGGATTGAACTGAATACGTGCGTGCTGCGCCTTGGGTGAGGTGGCCTGGGCAGGCGTACTGTGAAAGCGTGTATGCGTGGATGCGGGGTGTGGATGGGAGACTGAGAGAAGGGGAGAATGCGGACTTAATGGGTGGTAATGATGGGGAATGTAATTTAGCCTCGATGGGGAACTTAGCCCTCGCTCGACTCGATGGGTCCGTGATATGTGTATTGATGTGGCCGTGAGCTGGGAATGGATGGGTACGAGCTATTGGCGGGTTGGAACTCGCTCTCCCGTAAGATTCATCAGTGGGAACGCCTTTATAATAAGAATCATCAGTTTAGAGAATCCAATCAATCAATCAACTGGCCTCTTCAGAATAATCCTCAGTTGATAGAATCAAATTGAATCAATCTCCCGTAAGATGTTTCATTTTTTCAGGTTGCATTATATAAGTTATTATACCACAATTGGCTCAGCAACTTCTGATACCATCATTCATTCAATCATTAGCAGTGGGCTCCTATCATTGCTTCCCATACTGACACTATGGGAGACTCTCCCTTGTCTGTCACACGATCCTATCTTCGACAGGTGAATCGTAAGCATCGTGCATCGGTTCCAAAACCTATGATAAGACATCCCCAAAAAAGACAAGAATACATCCAATAAGAAGGCATCCTCCATTGGTTCCAAAACCTACAAGAGAATACATCGAATCCTGACATGGAGTACCGGCATGGAGTACCAGCAGCATGAATTGAAACCTGGCATTGACGAGTACCAACATCGAGTGGCTCAACTAGCAGCATTGAGTAGCAGCATTTACACCTGGCCCGAATCAAGTGCCAGCAGCGAGTACCAAGAATGTATGGACACAAACCTGTGCACAAACCTTATCAGTGGCTATCAACAATGATTGTTTCTCGGCTTATCGGCTAGCAATGACCTCCCGGCAATTCTCAGTTTTGTGAGGTGTAGAAGTTCAAGGGTGAGGGGTTCGAGGATATAGAGGGTTTCTAGTTTAGGGCTATGGGGTTCCTTCCTCCGTCGAGTTTTAGGTGTAGGTCGAGGGTGTAGGTTGAGGGTGTAGGGTCAAGGTTGAGGGCAGAGGTATATGGTTCCGTGACCACCTCCTCTTTTCAATGAGACTGGCTATGACTGTTTGGCAACGACAACTGGGCTATGGGCTATTGGCAAAGAAACATGGGAGTAGGCTATATACTTGTATATTGGCAATGGGCTACAAAAAAAACGACCACCTCCTTCCTGGCCCTGAGATGTGTCTTCGGTAGTCGAGCCAGGTGGCGATGCCTTATTGGATGTTTTGGAACCGATAGATTATTGATTCTTGGAGGATGTCCTTTTTTAGGTTTTGGAGCCAATGAACCATGCTTACTTAAAACCTGCTTTTTATAAGTTTATAAGCTGGTGTATAATAACATATCTAATGCAACCTGGGAAACTGAACCTTCTGTCAAGAAAGGCGTTCCCCAGATCCACAGTCCGCTTTCCGTCCGCTTTATGTTAAATCCGCATTCTCCCATTATCACATTACCCAGGCCCGCATTCAAAAATCCCCCCGCCATTCCCAATACGCCCTTCTCGCTTTCTCCCAGTCCCGGATTACCCAGCATTCTCAAGTCCGCATTATCCCATATTCCCACATCCCGCCATTCTACCCACGCATTACCATTAACGCATACACGCATCCCCCCGCCATTCAGTTCGTATTCAGTCCCATTACCCAGCCCATTACGCTTCCAGTCAATCAGGGAGCCCAGGACGCTTTCAGGACCCAATAACGCATTACCTCGCCCAATACTATCAGCATTCTTCAATCCGTATTAACCAGTATCCAGTCCGCTTTACTTCAATCCGCTTTCCCGCTTTCAATTCACCCATGCTTTTCTTTCTTTTATTGCTGTTCTTGCTGTTCACCCATTCCCGCTTTCCGTTCGCCATAGTCAGTCCGCCCAGTACAACCCAGGATGGCCCAGTACGCATTCTCTCATTACTGCATTCTACCATTACCGCATTCCCCCCAAACAATTATCCCGCATTGACAAGAAGTACCAGGTAGACAAACAGGATAGCAGCATGCCAAACCTAGAACCTACACCTCGATCTATAACTCCACCTATCGGACTACAAACAAGATGGGAAATTACCACGAGCCGGGAATACTACAGGTCTACGCTCACCCCTGGCTCTTAGTCTACCGGGGGGTTCACTCGCCTTCGTTTCCCTAATATTCCTTTTACCTTTCTCGTACGCTTGGCGGAGGTTTTTCTTCCTTGATGCTTATTGGGTGGGGGCGGTGGTCGAGCGTTCGTTGCCTCTCCCAGAGGTCGAGAGTTCGACAGGCTCACCCTCACCCTCCCATTATAGCCACTATTTACCCACCCACCCCAATCCCCGGAGGTTTTGAAGCGTAATGACATATATAATAGATATTGGGAGCCAATGCTGCTCGAGCAAGTCAGTCATCTGATTTCATTTGAATGAGAAGCAATAGGCTCATTTGGGATTTTGTGTTGTCTCTGATGGTCGTGACTATACTTAGCTTAGGTGAGGTGATCCATAAGATAGGCGGTCACTGTCCATTGTAATCTACAGGGCTATCACTTGTCTCTTTCTTCCGTTTCTTTGGGCCTTGCCTATTCTTATCCTCGGTCGGAATGGGGATTGTTCATCGATGAAAGACAGTGTGAGGATGAAAGTGGTACGTGAGTTGGGTAACGTAGCTTATTAGTTAGATGGCTTGGCTGGCTAGTGACTCGCTGGCTACTGGGCTAGCTGGCTGTGGTGATGTTGCTGGCTCTGCTGCTGGACCTAGAACTGGAGACTCTGAAACTAGTTCAGCAACAGGATAAGGGGTTAGGACTGGAACAACCAGAAGGTATGCTGCTGGGTAGGTGATCAACCTTGCTACCCTTGCTTCTCTCACCCGTGCCTATGCCTAGGTGCCTCCGCTACTTGCTCTGTCGCAAATGGATAGGGGAGGGGCAGAACAGGGAGGGTAGGTCGGGCAACATCTGCAGAATCTGCTTGCTGCAGAAACCACTACTGATGCTGCGGGATCTACTGCTAGCCAGGGAGCTGCTACTATTGGTGCTATTGATGGAAAGTAGACTTCTGCTGGATTAGACTCTGGATCTTGTTCTATCAAATATGGATCTGGATCACGAACATCAGGGTGAGGTAGCGAACTCTCGACTAAAAGGAGAGGATGCTACAGCATGGCTCGACCACCGGGAGAGGGAAACTCCGAAAGGAAGTGTGGTCCGGCAAAAGGCCAACTTCGTGGAAGAAAAGCCATACTTTGCATAGCACGTGTGGGACTATGGTAATTGTGAGGCACTTGAGGGGAAGATAAGGTAATTCAATTTGTAAAGAGTTTACCACATGCTCGTAAATAATGTAGGTGGGTTACCATAGAGAGAGAAAGAGCTCAATGTAAGTTGCTCGATTTGTAATCCTTCTTAGTTCTGCAGGGACATACAATGTAAGTTGCTCGAAACTGGAGCAACATAGAGAATTCTGTCTCAAGATTCCCTTCATCATTCCCCCAGAAGAATTCATCACGAAATGACATATATAATTCATGAAATGACATGAATGAAATTACGTAGATAAATTACGTAGATAAGAGATCTCATTCATGTTCATGACTGGAAGACTGGTCACCACCTTATGCATAGCAGGTACTACTGTACTACCATGTGTTTTTCTAGCATCTTGCTTATATGCCTCATCTACTACCTGTGCTTCCACTAGTCCAGCAACCTAACTCTATCACTGCTACCCAATCCTAACTTGGACACATAACCAAACCCTACTTCAGGAACCCATTGCACCCTGAGATCCAAGTTGTCATCTTACTTCATTCCATTCATACTTTACCCACTTATGGTGGTATTGGATATGTGAAGACACACCTGGGTAAGTTTCATAACATCTATAAAGAGCTGAGTGCCTATCCTAATGTTATGGCCAAGTTTTTCCCTCATACCCTGACTGGCATCACCCTTGAGTGGTACCAGTATCTTATTTCTTATTCTATTGAGTCTTTTGACTAGCTCTATGAATCATCATACGTAGGTGAGAAAATGCATTCTACCAAAGAAAATGTGGTTGCTAAGGTCTAAGTGGATATTTGATCTACACTCCAGAGAAGGTTGGCTATTGAACTATTTAGGTGGTTATCTCTTCTACTTTAGGCTCTACCTCATGTGCTAGTGGCTTTACACTCTCAATCTCAAGCTTGTCTACTCTGGTGAAACTGGTTACTTCAGAGTTGGGATACGGGTCTCATCTAATTGGCCTCTCTCACTCTCTTAGTAAAGACAAACCTAATTGCATATATTCGGTAACTAGAGAGACCGGGGCGTTATTACATATATAATAACGGTTTCCATCTCTAGATCCAGTTGAAGCCCCTTGAAATGGTTAAGCGGTTGCTACGAGAGCCAGCCATACCTTCGTGATCCATCAGCACTTGCAGCTTATCCACCACCATCTTGACCATATCCATATATAGATGCTTAGCTTGACCTAGTACCTGTTAACCCAGTAGTAGATTCAGTACTCGTACCAGTACCAGCAGCATATCCAATAGCACGAGTAGCAAAGACAGGAGCAAAAGCATCAAAGCTAGGACCAGCATCTAAGCCATCAGTAGCATAGGGCCATCAGTAGCATAGGTAGCAGCATAATCAGCAGCTGAAGGGGCATCAGTTTCACCAGTCCCAGCTTCCTCAGTTTCACCAGCGTCAATAAAGGGGTCATCATTCCCAGAAGCACCAGTTTCATCCTTTTTCATTCCCAGGATCAGTTCCAGGATCATTTCTAGAAGCATTATTCCCTGCATCCCCAGAAGCACCAGTTTCATTGGCATCCCCATCAACACCAGTTGAATAAGTGTCATCTCCAGCTTCATTAGAACCATATGAGCCAGGCTCAGCAAAAGTAGCATCAGTTCCAGGATCAGCTCCCAAAGCATTTATAGCAGCACCAGTCAGCAGGATTCATTAGAATCTCATTCCCAGAATCATTTCAAGCAACACCAGTTCAAACAACATAAATTGAACCAGTTTCACCAGCGTCAATAAAGGGGTCATCATTCCCAAGAGCATTCCCACCATCAGCAATATAACTGGCTTCATTCCCATAAGCACCGGTTGAACCAGAAGATTCACATATTATATCATTCCCATATGCACCAGTTGAACCTGGATTCCCAGGAGCACCAATTGGCATTTCAAGCAGCCCTATAAGCACCAGTGAAAACGGGATTCCCAGCCTAACCAGTTATTGAACCCACATTATAAGCGGTTGAAGCAGCTTTATTCCCCCCAGCATTACCAGTAGTTGAACCGACAGTCCCAGAAGCACCAGTTGAACCAACATCATAATTCTTTTTCCCAGTCTCAGTTCCAGCAGCTGTTGAAGAGGCAGCAACCCCAGGATCAAAAGTCCCAGCCCAAGCATAAGCAGCTCCATAAGCGGTTGAAGTAGCATCACCAGTTCCCGGATCATTTCTAGAAGCATTTCCATCATCAGTTGAATCAGCCTCATTTCCAGGATCAAAGTATTCCCTGGAAAAGATAACCAGCATTACCACAACAAATAGCACTACAACCAGGAGCATCACGACGGACTAGGCCTGATGGAACATCCCCACCAATAGAGGTTACAAGAGCTATGAGTACTATAAGTCCTGGACTAACAGAGAGGTCTGGACTATATATATACAAGGATAGAGGTATCCTACGAGGATAGGTCTGGACGAAAGCACTAGGTCTTGACACATGCATAGGTCATAGGACACTGAGACTGTAGGTATGGACATCATAGAGAGGACTAGGACATTTATAAGACGGAGGTCTGGAGGTCTGGACTAACGGATATGTTTCCATTATTCTTTAGTAGGACATTTTCTATGTGATTAAGAAAGGCTAAGATAGATAGATACCATAGAGACATGGGACCATATCAAGGGCAAAAAAGAGACCTTGGGAGTAATCAACAAGAGAGAATCACCTGGGTGGGGACTAAGATAAGGGACTGTGGCAGGAGGCTAGCTAAGGGTAGGAGTAGTAGAGTAGAAGTAGGACCACTCCCAGTAGCCTTGCCAGCAGCAGCACAACCAGCAGTTCTAGCATTTGCATCATCAATTGAAGGAGCCTTATTCCCAGGATCAGTTCTATCCGCATTTGCATTATCAGTTGAAGGTGCGAAGCCGCTTGTTCCCTCCGGGGGCAAGGAACATTATTCCCAACAGACTAAATGAACCAGCTTCCCAGCATCACCAGTAGTGGAACCAACATCAATTGAAGCACCCCCAAGAAAAGCAAAAAGAGCATTCCCAGCGTCAAAACAAGGAGCACTGGAACTAGCAGCCTCATATGCACCAGTTGAAGGAGCACCAATTGAACGAGCATCATTTCCAAGAGCATTTCCAGAGTCATCAGTTGAAGAAGCAGAATTGAAGGAGCAGAATTCCAAGCATCACCAGTCTAACCAGCTTTTTCTTCCCAAGAGCATCCCTTCTAGTTCCAAAGCTAGTTGTTCGAGAAGCAAAGCTCGCCAGAATCATAAACAGCTGGACCCCCACTAGTGCTATAAGCTATCGGTTCACTCGCAGTGGGAGAGTAACCACCTACCTTGCCCCGGATCGGTGTAGATCAAATTGACCACTTATACCTTCGCTTGGTTCCGGCTAAACTTGCACGAGTAGCAGTTTATCCAGTAGCAGCAGGACGACCAACAGCAGGAAAGGCAAGGACAAAGGCACCCACTAAAGCAAAGGGAAAGACAGGAGCAGCAAAGCCATAAGCATGAGAAGCATAAGCGACGGGAGGCATTCTAGAGATGAAGGGAACATGGGCAGAAAAAGGGGGAGCCTAGCATGTATGAGAAGCACGAGACCATTAGGGGAGGCCGCGGAGCTGTAATCCCCGGCTTCTCACAAATGGGAGGAGAAAAGTGGCCTACCAGTTAATGGCCTGTAGGATCATGTGGAAGTAAAGCAAGGGAAAATGCACACTGGACACACTCTTGGTGGTAGAGTGTCATATTTAAGGGGTGCTCTTTAACTGGTGCACCTTACTACCGAGAAACGCGGAATGAATAATAATGATAAGAGAATATAGTGCATAGAATGATTGGGGATCTACCTCTCCATATTTCAAGGTGGATGATCGGTTCTGACACCGGGCCATCATGTTAGGGAATGACGTATAAAATACACGAATGGTTGCATCGGTCGAAGGGCGGGGCGTAAGCACTCGACAGATCAACCTTTGAAACGGGCCTTTAGGCACTCGCCCCATTGATAGAGAGGGGGAGAGAGAGATAGCAGATAAGCACTCGCTTACCTATCAAGCAGGGAGAGAGAGCACTCGACCCATCGATCTCAGGAGGTCCGAAGCGATAAAGAAAAGATCCATCCCATAAGGGGTCCATATAATCGCACTGAACGTCCATCGATTGTGTGTGATCCTTAAACAAAGCCGGTCCGGTCTTTCCCCGGCCATAAATTCCGTTAGTTTGCTGCTGTCGTCGATGGTTGAAACACCAGGGGATAGATCTATATACTTTTCACCCTTTATCCAGATCCCACCCAACCCCAATGAAGCAGCTTTCAACCGCTACGCGCCTCGGCGTTTGGCTTCATCGAACGACTCCTTCTCCTCTCGGTTCCTTCTCCCTATTGGCTCCCTCCATCCAGTCTCAATGGTCTTTTCAGTCCTATTCCAGCGCTTGTGTGTGCCCGGTGTTTAGGGTTTCCACATTCTGTTCAATCAATCTATCTATAAATCTTGCCTTCTTATTTATATAGAGAGGCACCCTAAGGAAGGAACTTGCGAAGGGGATCAAGCGACATAGCAAGCACCAGGGGAATGGATCAAAGCTTAACACTTCATTATTTCGTTTAATAAGAAGCTTTCCGCTATCCAACCTACCTCACCATGATGCCAACCCTAGGTGGTAGGAGCTATGAGATAAACAATCCTACCCGCCTTAATTACTATCAACCTACCAATTTGAAGCACGAAGGAAGACACTTTGGCGAGGGGTTGTCCGTCGGACGGGCGAACGAACGAACTACCTGTGCTGTACCAGATATGCTTTGCCAATTGAAGAAAGAAAATGACGTGGAGATCTTGTCCGGCCCACGGGGGGAGATGTGTTGCCCAGCCTTCGAGTCCTGCTTCTTTCACCTTCCGACTTTGGGGGGTTTCTATATTGCTCAAGGCTGCTTTATGCTTTGATCGAATAAGCGGAGATCCCATACGATGCTAAAGCGTAATTACATATATAATGAATGACTGGAAGAAATGGAAGAAGTTCACAATTCGATCTATCAAAATAGCATAATGACATATATAATATATGCATTTTCTGGTGTAATGAAATCGATCATGAATGAATGATAGATCGATTTATTCACTGGCATTTTGGTAGCAATATAGGGTGAGCTTGCCGAACTCTCGACTAAAGGAGAGGTAGGAATGATCATATCAGATCAGTCATTGCAGGAAGGAGATTCCGTCATATCCTTATCTAATGATGCACCACTTCCACTTCATTGTTGCAGGAGCGATATTTCATAATATTCTTATTATATGATTCACCACTTCGTTTCAATGAGGATGGTTTTTGTAGGTGATTCGAGGAGAGAAGATATCAGTTTTCAGTATCGGTTTCAATCAATCAATCATTCCGTCCACCCTGTCCTGCTTGCTGGCCCGGATAAGCTGGGCTGCTGCCGGCCGGGGCCTCACAGAAGGAAAGGAATGGCCCATAAGCACCGATACTCCTCGGGGGCCCAGAAAGAATGAAGTATTCTGGCTTGCAGAAGGCGCTGGCTTGCTGGCTGGTCTTCTTGCTTGCTGGTCTGTCTGGATAGGATGGATGGTCTGGACGGCAACGCCACCTTGTCACTATTGAATTTACCATCTACTCTGGCTAGAGTGAAGCAGCGTAGTTAGAGGCTTAGGCGGGATCAAAGTGATTTCCTCCATATAGATAGATGAATTGACCAGGTCAGTAAGTCCTTTCCTAGCTAGATTCATTGGCCTGCTTGGTTGGTTGTCTTGGTAAGTCTTATTCAACCTCTTACTCTTGTATCTTCGAGACTCTCGGTAAATCCTACATGCCTTCGCCTGGGCTATTAGTTCAATGGAAAGGATAGTGACTCTACTGCCCCCGTTGGGCTATCTGTAGTTAGTTTGCGTAATTACGTATATAACAACAACCCCGTAGCCCCGATGGGTCACTGAGGCAGCCGGGTACGTGACATGGATGAAGAAACTAGAGAGAAGCTTAGGCCAGATAAGTGGAAAACTTATAAAAATAAGAAAGCGATTGAGGCTCAACAACCTAAGTCCTTAGATAATAAGACTTTAGGATTAGACACTCTGACTCTATCCAAACCTAACCAAACTCCTCTCAACCCTAAAGGAGTTCAATATGTAGATCTAAATATTGATCTCGAAGGAGTTATTAGGAAGATCAAAATGCCTTTTCCCCTTAGTGAATGACTAAAACTTCCTACCCAAAATGAGAAAGTGAATCAATTTTGCCAAGAAAGCTTGAAGGAATAACTTCTATCTGATCCCCCAATTCTTTTGCATAGTGCAGTCTATGAGAGAATAAATGGAGGACATAAGCCTGCCTTTTGACATCACCTTTATTTTGGAAGGATTACTCTTGCATAATGGTATGTTAGACTCTGGAGCAGCTACAAATGTTATGCCCTTAACTTCAGTGTCGGCGTTAGGCTTAGAAATCACTCGCCCTTATGGTAATGTATGTGGGATAGACTCCAAGGAAATCAAAGTCCACGGCCCACTTTGAAAGATATCAAGGCCGATTTATTAGCTTATCCCGACATATCCACCATGATGGATGTGGTAGTGATTGACATACCTGCTGCTTATGGCATGCTATTATCTAGAAAGTGGTCTGCAGAATTGGGAGGCAATCTGCAAATGGACTTGTCCTATTCATCTATTCCCAATGCTGAGGAAAGAATGGTTCGAATCTATAGATAACCATTCTTCAAATGCCATGTAGAAGAGGCTACTGAAGGCCCCCAAGAGAGATTTTAGTCAACTTGTCAAGAAGTTTCAAGTCTATACATGGTAGGAGGTAACCACTCAAGTTATAAAGGGAATGACATTTCGGAAAAGAAGCTCAGAAAGGAGGAGGATAAGGGCCAGAAGCCTATGCACACAGCACCATTGACTATGACTGAGGAAGAAGAAACTGGTGGGGTAGAACCGACAAGTGGAGGGAGAGGATTGATCAATCCAAATCAACTTATGGAGGAAGCACTTATTCAAAGTCGAAGAAGTAATAACATCATGATAGGGGATTTGTCAATTCCTTTCAGTCAAGAAGAGAGAGGGATGAATCTGTCATACCCTCATAACATCATGATAGGGCGATTTTCTGCCCCGTTGGAGGAAGGTTTACCAATTGTAACAAGTACCGCCAGCACTGATGTCACAAGCCCTGTGTGTGAGAATAGACTTGAGCATCCTGTGGTTGACACCTATGATCATGTAGAGCTAAACCGCTTTAAGGATAAGGCAGTTTGTATTGAAACCATAAATCGAAGACGATTCACCTATGAAGATTCAGTCATGATATGGAATCAAGCTTATAGGCATATGACTAAGCCTTACCCTCATCTTTGGGTTGGCCCCTTTTTAGTTTAGTCGAAAGATTTGGTGAAAAGAATTCATACTACTTGTCTTCCACCAAGGGTTTTCATTTCCAAATTCCTGTACACCAAGAAAAGCTTAGCTCAATCTTTCATCTTACACCCTTTGTATCATACTTGGTTTTGTTTCATTCACTTTGCTTTGTTTGCTTGACTTAGATAGATTTCATTTTTAGTACTTGAGTCTTAGACCATTTTGTGCTTTTGCTTACTTAGAATAAATTGTTATTTCAATGAAATTTAGGCTCTCTTATCAAAATTTTGATTTATGCTCCTAATGATGATGCATGATTTATCCATCATATGTCTCAAGGTCGGTTGCCTTGATAAGTTGTTGATGTCCCTTTGATATACTTGAAAGGAGTTCCTACTGCCGGCACCTGTTTGGAGATGGTAATCCTCTTAGGATGAGACATTGGGACCCTTGGGAATGAGATATCATCTGCTTGACCACCATCATCATTTAGCCATAGGTTCATTTTTACCTCTGTTTTATCGCTTCCTTGAGCTTTAGATAGCTCTTCTAGAAATCTTATCAGGATAGGATAGATTAGCGTAGATTAGTTTGACTTTGACGCAATGCATCTTAGAAAGCCTTTAGGACTTTAGATTACGCGTAATTGAAAAGAAATCCAACCCCTTAGTGGCAACCGGGCCCACATACCGGTCGGAGGTGCTATTCCAAACGAGAGAAGGTCTAATTGGGACCTTCGATCGGGCATTCTCCCCTTTGTTGATCGAGGGACACAAATCCCCCGTAAACATATTGCTTGGCAGAGATCTGTTCCTCACAAACCTAATAAGAATGCCGTAGCAGAAAGACAGAATCGGACTTTGGTTTCAATGGCTCGTTGTCTACTGCAGGCCAAAGATCTACCAACTAAGTTTTGGGCAGAAGTTGTTTACTGCTCAAATTATGTTATAAACCTTGTGCTGACTAGAGCTGTCAGTAACATGACTCCAGTTGATAAGTGGCGTGGTCAGAAACCCTCAGTCGGTCACCATGGAACTGCTGCTATCTGTATCTTCGCAGGCAGAAGACCTTCCTCCATACGAGAAGAGGGATACGATCACGAAAGACTCCGGGTCTTGAGCTGGTGTGCGATGGTCCGAGATATGGAGTCGACCATCGACCGGATATCGGGGAAGAATAGATAGAGTATATCTTCGAGTCGAGACTACCCCCAAGAGCTGGTAACTAACCTGGATGAAGCACTGTCAATCTACCTGACAGTGAGTGAGGTCCAATTTGGATTCCGAAGTAGAAGAGGCCTTCCTTTTGTGAAGTCAAAGGTCAAATCATATCAAGTGCTGGTCCCTGTCCTCTAACCCGTAACCTAAGGGATGTAGGAGCACAACACATAGAATAAAGGAGTTCAAAGGGCAGCTGTATCATAACCAAGCATTCATAAAGAAGAAGAACCCCGGATGAAGAGCTAGCGCACCCTTCACCTCAAGCTCATGGTTGGTTTGATGGACTGCCCGTAGATAGCCCAACCAACTCAAAGTTGTGTTGGCATCAAGAACCTATAAAGTGTCCTCCTCATGATCATGTGTGTTTGGCTGGGAGACTAAAAAGAGATGTATGAACGATGGCGGCCTTTGTCGAGAGTTCGGCAAGCTCACCCTAGAGCTACGGATACTAAGGCTGCTTCATGATGTGGGCATACTTCCTCAGCCCGTTGATCCTCATGCGCTCATGTGTTTTACACATTGGATGAATGTCTAAGGTAGATGAAGCTCCGCCCCTTTCCTTCGAACCCCGTAAGCTCGGCATGAATATAAAGGCCAAAGCTATATATGCAGGAGCCTAAAGCTGCAGGTTCCTTTGTGTGAATGACGAGGGTAGATGTGAAAAGCAGATGAGTAGAAGTCTGGGTAAGTTGACCTCGTACATTGAAAATAGAGATATGGAGATTAGATCCATGTCAACACCAGCACGAACTCAAGAACACTGCTTGTGACTGACCCATCAAAAGTGAAAAGGAGCTTGTGTTGGAACACGTGAATGTAGGAACATCTTGTAGTAACAATGGATGGAACAGCTAAGAAGATGGAAGGAGCGATAGAATGAAGAAGCCCCTTGCGCGTAACCGGGAAGGAATAAGTATCCATAAGCCTTAAGCGAACCCAAACTTCAGTCTAACCAAGTGCAGTAGAAGGAAAGCCAAGTCCAACAATCAAGTACACCAAGTACACCAAGTACACCAATCCCGCAAAGTACGGCAAGTCCACGTGCAAGTTCAACCCCACTTGTCACTAACCTAAGCTATGCACGAGCGAAGAACATCAAACCCCTTCATGCACCATATGTGATAGGAGAGATTCTGTTCCCCAAGTTCCCACCAGACAAGATATACTGACCCGCTTCAATGGAGAGTAGAGAGCGTTATTGATGCGATACCCGATAGAAAGAAGGTAAGTCCTTACCGACAGACGACGATAGAATAGAAGGTCCCGGAGGGGCTTGCGCTTCTGAGGGCAAGGAATTATCGCCATACAAGATTGAGTTCATCAGGAGGAGAGGTGGTTGGTTGTATAGAAGTTAAGGGAAGGTAACCCCGCCCAGGAAGATAAAGGTAGTTCCGGCCATCCTTCTTCACCCGGCCATCCTGTATCACCCGGGGGTGTAGGAAGGGTAGGCTAGCCTGGAGTTGGAGGATTCTCTGAGAACCTAACTCACTTTCTTGCCCAACGGCACTTTATTTCGGAAGGCACTACCCTATAGTTAGGACCCCACTGACCTGCCTAACGTTGGTATAAAAAAGAATCCTGAACCGGCATAGTTTAGGAAAGATCGGAGGGAGGTTGAGTAGTAACAGAGTAGAGCTTCACCCCCGGTTAGGCTGTAGTTGAACTATCTAGAATTCTAGTCGATGCCGGTGTTAACTCAACCGGAAGGAAGTACCTCCCACCCACTGGATGGAATTACCCTCCTTATTATAGTTGTTCGGAAGTAGCAGGGAAAGCTACCCTCTTCATTTTCCTACCTGATGGGTGAATGGATGGTAGCTCCAGCAAGCAGTGAAGGCCTTAGCTCCAGCAGTGAAGGATGGAGAACCCGATAGGCAATAGGATAGGAGGGGATGTGCCGGCTATAACATGACCGGGAGTTCAACCGGTGGTTAGTTAGTTAGTTGGTTGGTTAGTTAGTTATATCGCCCTACCCTATATTGAGCCGGTACGGGGTCCATATCCTCTTCTGCTCCGCCTGGCAATCTACCTTTTCTCTATATCCGCCCACCCCCGAATGAACAAACTATCAACAGATAAAGCAATAAGTAGAAGACCGAAGCTCGAGGCGAGGATTGAAATCGATGATATGCCTTACCTGCTCTTTTAAGAAAGGATGGGTCACCGAGTCCTAACCCAGCGTCTGAAGCCTTACTTGTCTTTATAGATAGCCTTACAGCGCCTTCTCAAACCCTAACTTTCGCTTAGAGGCCTGATTTCTATTACTTGCCTTCTTTATTTCCCAGCCTTTTCCCCTCAAGCTTCAACCCCCGCACCAGGGTGAAAGTGGTGTTACAGCGCGTTTGAAGCGCACTTCTGACCTCCAAGCAAGGATTTACTTACTTATCGGAGTGAAGACCTATCCTCATTTCTGAGGTTTTAAGACCCCCTAATTCTTGGACTTAGCCTCACTTCAATCGATGTTTTCACTTGGCCGTGTCAAAAAGTCATATAAGTAATCGGGCACCCTGTAGGGTATGGAACCACAACCTTGCAAGGTCTGTGACCCTAAAAAAAAAAAAAAAAATTGGTTGCAAAAAAAAAAAATTGGTTGCAAATGTTTTATTTGGGTTAACCGGGACCTTCCTTCTCCCTTTTACTTATGGAAAAATTGTCGGAAACTGCTGAAGGTGAAACCTAAACTCGTTTTGGGGGAGGACGTGACAATGAGTCAAGTGATCGAGCTGTCAAGCAAATCACTGATAGGAAGGTTTTATGGAAGGTTCATCTTAGAGTCTAAGTTATTAGAGTGGATTGAGCGCGTGTGGACACATGTTCTAGGGTCTAAGTCGGGGTATCACCGGTTGGTTAGAGGTTGGATGGCGTTTCACTTTCGCACTACAGATGATGCTCGGAAAATCGTTGGGATTATATGGTTTGAGGGCACAGCAACATTCTCTTTGGAGAAATGGACGCCTAGCTTTGACACTAGGTCGGAGAGGCTAACCATTCACCCGGTCTGGGTGAAAAAGCTAGCTTTAGAACTTTGGTCGGTGGAAGTTTTTCAAGCTATTGGCAACAGTATTGGAACGTTTGAGAGGTTGATGAGCACTTTAAGGTGGATACTTCGCGGGCGGTGGCTCGCATTCTAGTTGAGCTCGACCTCCGTGAAGGTTTGGCTGAGGCATTGGAGATAGAGATTGATTGCCGAAATTATGTGCAGGACTTGGATTACGGGAGATACCATTCAGGTGCACGCGTTGTCACTCATATGGACATCTTGCCAGTGATTGCCTTCTGAAATTTGCCAAGACAGAATGGCGAAGGAAATTGGAAGGAGGTGGGCTAATTCAGGCTGGGAAGGAGGCTGATGGCTGATATGGTCGGGTTGGGAATGGTGAGATGGACAGTGGAAAAAAGCTCAAGCATATAGTTGAGGAGCAAAAATGATTGCATATAGTGGGGGCAAAAAGAGGGTTGGAAGCCAATTCTGGTGAAAGTGAAGTTGCAGCTAATTCTACATTCTTTGTATCCGTAGAGGAACTACCTCTAGAGATATCGGAGGAGGATCTTATATCATTGGATATAATGGGAGCTAATCAGGGTCTGGAAGCTACTGCTGGTGGTGGTTAAGTTGTTGATGCCACCCTCTCTGTTCCCTTGGAGGAGCTGTCGCTACAAAGTCTAGAACAAACAATGATGGAGCCACAAAAGATGGACCTAGATTCCAATGTGCCCACTACCGTCGACACCTGTCTAAGTGTGTAACCTTATCGATCGTTGTTCCCCCGGCCTTCCTATTCTTATAGCTCTTATTGGAAGGTGATTTTATTGTCTATCTAAGTAGGGAGCAAAGAACCGATTCCTCTCCCGGGGGTCGAGCGATTACATTCCTCTCCTTTTAGTCGAGCCATCTTTAGATAATAAGGGCATCGCTCCCTCATGCTATCTATTGAGGGCTTAAAAACCTTAATACATCATGCTCTATGCTAAAACTCCTGACTTGTTGCCTTATATCGCTGCTTCATGCATCTATCGCATGAAAACGCCAACGCATACTTATACTGCGCCTCTAGCATACCGCTCTTACTTCGCTCCTCCCCCATGCTTTCAACTCATACTGCTACTTACTCATGCATGAAAGAGATTAGTATGGATAGAGATACCAATACGCATATGCGCAACTACTACAGTAGAATATACGCAACTCATCATTGCCAAAATCCTATCCCTCCCTATATAAGTCAACGGGGCTGGACTATATACGTAAATGGACGATGGACATGGCAACGACTGGCGGCCAGTAAGCTAGAGAGAAGTCCGCCTGCCCTGCCAGAGAAATACAGCTTAAGAGAAAGAGGTGGGCCCCCTCCCTTTAGCATGGCAAAGCATTTCCCTATTGTTGCTCAAGTAGGGGAATAATCTCAAAACCAATAAACCTTGTGCTTGTTGCTGTGTATATGGTCATTACACTCACGAGTGTCCCCTTTGACCTGAGATGTGTCATATGTGGGAGGCGGCTTAAGCTGCCAAGCACCCTACCCAGCCACCACCTCCGTCGAAACAACCCTCGTCTTCGCAACCGGCTATGATGAGGAACCCTTTCCCAACACAAGGACACGTGGCCACACTGGAAACCCATCCTTCCACACCACCTTCCATTCCTTCCCAGTCTGGAAATGGAACTTACAACATCCTCTATATTGATTCAGGTGACATCAAATTCACTACTCGATCGCGTCAATATGGTACACCACCTGAGACTCAACCAATTGAACTCGCAGAACCTATTTCATCCAATAGTGGATCTTTACACATCCCTCGACCTAGTATTGAGCCAGTACCAAAATGAAAAAAAAGAGAACTCGTCTCAATTTCCTAATGCTCATGCACAGGTCACCTAGAATTACAATATAGTAGATGACTTAGCTCAGTCCCCTACTGCTATGTCGGCCCTTGAAGTGCTTCAGACATGCCCCACATAGAAGAATACTCTACTATCTGCTTTGGGCACTGTGGATCCTTCGGACGATCGATTGATTGTCTTGGACATTGACAAAGCTGACCACCCTCGCTTACCACCCTCTGTGGCCTTCCAGATACCAATCTCTATGAAAAATGCTATCATTGTCATGGTGTATCATTGACAAAGGTGCATCCACTTGTGTGATGTCTACCGAAGTCTAGAGGAATTGGGTTATGCTAAGCTTGTTCCATCTACCATAACTCTCTGTGCCTATGATGCCCATCTCAACTAGAAGGGTTGTACATTGTCCCATCCAAGTCACTGGGAAACAAGTTCTCCTAGATGTTGAAGTTATAGTAACACCACTTTACTATAACTAGAATCTACTCTTGGGTTGTATTTTGATGTACACCATGAAGGTGGTTTGCTCTTCAGTCTTCTGCACCATGAGCTTCCCCCACAACGGTAAGATAGTAACTATTGACCAGCTTACGTATATAGACCCTAACAGTAATCAAATTATCGATAAAAGAATTGATTCCTTGGGTGGAAAACATGCCTTCCATTTCCAAAATAAGCCCTGGCCATGCTACCAATAATTAGATCTCCTAGAGCTTAAAAGACTTCTTCCTGTTTATGATTCAGAATCAGACCCATCCATCCCAGTGGTTCATGTCACCTTACTTGAGTCATCCAAATGCATTAAGTCTTTGTGCATGAACCACCCTTGTGCTCTGTGTGATACCTATGTGGCCATTACTCTCGCCATTGTCCCAAGTTACCCCATTTCTGTGATACCATTGTTGTCGTAAGAGAGTTGGATGCCTCCCGAAGTGGAGCTTCTACCCTAGTACTTGAGGATGCGCAAGCAGGCTCGACCATAAGCCCCCCCACCCAATAAGTAAATTGAACCTAACCCTTTCTCATTAGAGGCATAGTCAAGAGCCAATCCAACCCATTCTTTCTATTTTTCCCCCTGATGTGCCTATGGATGAGAACGTCATGCATATCCTTTACCTTTCAACCTCCATTGGATCAATTGCATCAGGAAATCATTCATTTGATAATAGCATACATAAAAGCATCCCTTGTATTCCCTCTATCGCTTCAGTATAAACATCAGTGGATGGGGCTCACCCGAATGAATGAATATATTAGTGGGGCTTCAGCGCAATACTTCACTTCCCATGGGGATGGATTCCAATGAACATCCCGCATAACTTCATAAATAATGATCAGATGTGCGCAGCCATATTCATCATAAGAATACTGATTGATTGGGGCACGCATTCCACCTCCAATCACCCCGTTCAGTGCATGGCTATCTATTTCCACCCCACCCCTTATTAGTTAGGATATTTTCATACTTCACTTATTTGGATTTGGGCAGTACCTTCCTACCATCATTTCTCATTGAGTTATTCACTCTTCCAGGCAGACTCAATTACATTATGATCGGGTTAGAAACACTATTCCGCATCCCTTATGATCTGAAGGAACTCTCATCGAGTGTTCTATGATCGGGATTGAGGATACACACTAATCCTAAATATTATGATCTACGGATTTCAAGAATTGCTCTTCCTAATCCCATCACTTCATAGATCATGATCCGAAGTGGATAGCAGTATTTATAAGAATCTATGATTCATCGGGGGAATGAACTATGATCGGGGTGTAGAGCACACTCCTCCAACTGATCCTTGGGATGTGGGACTCACCCCAATATATTGCCACTACCTAGTTACTTAACTTACAGGGCACATAGGTCACACCTCCAATCACTCTCTTTCTCGAATGATGATAATATGCCCTTCGGGGGAACACATCGCCCATATATGTAGGCTCACACTCTACCTCGTTCAGTGCATAAGATTTGCTTTTCTTTGAAGTATGCTTCGCCGGGTGAATCACAACACTTCACTTCCAAGGCCTTCACCCTTCAATGAAAGGCTCACAACCCCATACCTGGCACAGAGCTCTCCCCCAGTGCCAGAGCTTATTGCTACCCATACCTGTTACAGAGCAGTTGATTTACACTACAATGCACGCAGCAAGCGGTAGCAAGCGGAGTATGTCAGGTAGGAACAAGAAGGAATTAGATGGCCCGTTCTCAACTCGGCTCAATCAAATCATTATTGATGGGTGCATAGCCAACGAAGGCTCACCTTTGGGGTAAGGAGAGGCGCTCGACAGCTCATGAGACACCCTAGGTTCTGGTCTAGCCCTTACAGGTACTTAACCAAGTCCAGTCATAAGTGTTGGTGTCTAAGCCCGGGTTCACTTTGCAACCACAATTGGCTCTCGATCTGCCATTTATGCTGGTGAATCAATTGGATCAACTGCTCGACTGGATATCGATCTGGAAATGGAACTACTGAATCAACAACAAGATCAACTGCTACGGGTGCTAGTGGCGGATCAATTGGTTACTTCGCCACCTTCCCCAATTGGTAAACCACATATGGATTCGCTCGAACTGGGGCTGGTTCTTCAGCTTATGAATCAACGGGTTATGACACTCGAACTGTAGGATTTGGGACTGCAACAGGAGAAGAATCAATTGGCTATCGAACTGCTGGAAGGGATGCTGCTGCGTATTAAACTACTGCACGTGGTGCTGCTCGCCTTGGTGCTTGCCCCTCTGCTTCTGGTTCCGGCGCAGGGTATAGAGAAACTGGTTCTGCTCGAACTGCTGCTAGAGGGATAGGGGTAGCATCTTCTAAGAAGAAGGCAACCAAAGAGGCAGCCCCAGTATCATACGCAAGGATAGCGGTAGTAGGATGTGCAAAAACCCGGAACACCATGGGATGTGATAAAGTAGGAACAAGGGGAATATACCAAAAGCAAGAACACGCTATGCTAAGATCTGAATCTACTAAATATACAGATGCTTCACCGACTGCTTTTTCAACTGGATCAACCGGTGCTTCCGCTGGTCAAGAAGCAGATCCTATAGAAGGAACCAAGCGAAGGGATGCTAGGACTACTACTAGTGGGTATGCTGGCCCGGATGCTGGCTCTGTTGTTGTTGGTGCTTAGTCAATGGGTTCCGGATCGACTACCGGTGCCTTTGCTTCTGGGACAGGAAGAAATGCTGCAGGCTTTGCGACTGTATGGTGCTACTGAAATTGTGGCTTAAGCTGATTTTCACACTATCTCTATCTCTGCTACTGGCTCTGCTGCTTCTGGATCTACTACTGGATCATTTGCTGGATCAAACTCAAAAACTGCCATTGGTGCTGGTTCTTCAACAGATGCTTCCACCTTGACTATTGCCTCTATCCTTGCTTCTGATGCTACTAATGGTTGTGTTCGAACTGGTTGGTGTTGTTGGAACGTATTCTTTGAGGCGTAGTAGTATAGCTGGAAGGCGTAGTATAGCTTGGCTTTATGACTGTATTACTGGCTTTGTCTGTATGGCTTAGTGGGAATAGCTGGCTTGCTGGCTTTGTATGCCTGGTGTCTGGCTTGGCTTATTAGTTAGATGGCTTGGCTGGCTAGTGACTCGCTGGCTACTGGGCTAGCTGGCTGTGGTGATGTTGCTGGCTCTGCTGCTGGACCTAGAACTTAGGAGGTAAAGTCCTCTCCCTAGCGGTCGAGCCTGCTTACGCATCCTCTTCCTCTCCCTTATGGTCGAGCACCTAAAGGTCCTTATGGTCGAGCCTGCTTGCGCATCCTCGCGTTCATAAATCAAAGTCATATAATAGAACAACCTGCCTTTCTTCTTCTTTCTCTTCTCGCTTATTCGGCCTTCCTATTCCTTACGGGTATGACGAGATAGACGACCTGGCTGGCATTACGTGATCGCTTGCTTGCTGGCTGCTAGCTTGCTTCTCACCGACCTGGCTTGCTTGCTCGCCTACCTACATTATGATTCTTATTGCTCTCATTCCGTCGATCACGATTTCGCTTTATCTTGACGAATTCGACCTTGCGAACTTACTTACGAGCCACCAAGACCTGGGGACCTGCCTTCAATTGCTGTATGCCTGATACCACTTTACTTACTTTCGACCTTGCGACCTGACCGCCTTCAACTTATATTGACCTTGCGGCCTGCCCTCTCGATTGATACCTATCCGTCTATATATATCTCCCTCCTGAGATCTTCTCCCTCCTATCCCTTTCGAACTACAAAAGTCATCCCACCTACTAAGGACGTGAATCTCAAGCCGTTTCCACCAAGCCCAGTTACACCTGATGCAGTTCAACGCCCCCCACAGTTCTTGAATCGCCCAGTTCCCCATATCCACGATACAATATGGAGAGTGCATGTTTACACCCAATGAGACACGACGGACACAGTTAGTTCAACAACTTCCAGTTATCCATTTTGCCTTTTCATCACGTCTCCTTATGTTAGGCGGGATGCATTCATTAGATGGGCGGGGCTACTCGGTTGAGCTGCTGGGCAGGGCTGCTTGGCTTATAGGCTGGGCTTACGCGCTGCTCAGCTTGGCTCCCAGGCTCGGTTGAGCTTATAGGCTTGGATACTTTGCTTTGCTACTCGACTGGGCTACTTGGCTGGGTTACTTCGCTTGGCTCCCGGGCTCGGTTGCTCGGTTGCGCTCTGCTCGGTTAAGCTACTTGGGCTTGGCTGCTCGGTTAAGCTACTTGGTTGGGCTACTTGGCGCCCGCTACTAGACCGGAGACAGTCATTGACAGAAGGTCTCCGATAGCCGGTACTCGATACAGATAGATGGCGATCACTCGATGACAAGAGTCATCCAAGAGTCAATGCCTGGTGTGTAGATGTCGGTACTCACTCGATTCAGGTGACGATGCCGGTACTCCATGCCAAGGTTCAATGCCAGGTTTCAGTTCATGCACTCAATACAAGTGTTGCTGCACTCGACGCTTAGCTTGAATTTCTATCACGTCCCAATGCGAGGTATAATCTTTCGTCCCAATACGAGGTATAATCTAAGTCCCCCCATGTTATCTACCCTCTAACCTCTACCCTCGAACCTCGAACCTCAACCCTCAACACGATACGGAACACAAGTTACTACATCCGCTGACCCTTACCAATACGGAACACAGGGAGGGTAAAAAATAGTGAGGGTGAGGGACGAACTCTCGACAACAGGCCGCCATCGCTCGACTGTTAAGGCCGCCATCGAAATATGTGAAAACCTCCGCCTCCTCTCCCTATATTGAGAGCCTGCTTGCGCATCCTCTTGGGTTTGCTTATTGGGTGGGGGGCTTATGGTCGAGCAACTCAAGTTTCATTTGACTTATTGGCCTCTCAAATAAGTAAAAAAAAGGGCCTGCTTACGCATCCTCTCTTTGTCAGATCGTAGTGTATGGGCATATGTCATTATGGCATGACTCGCGAAATGACACCAGAAAATGCTGCTATGGGCATATGTCATTATGCATGAAGAAATGGCTCACGTAGGGAAATGCCTTCTTCCATTAGCGGAAGTCCATCACTATATTATATATGTTGCGGTGAAATTTGCATGAAAATTGCATAAAATTCCAGTGTTAGGAGGGGAATTTATTCGATATATTATATACGTTGCATCCAACTTGGACTAGATTTTGTCAGTCAATTGGGCAGGCTCAGGAGCTAGGCCAGCTAAGCCACACCAGAAAAAAGACTATATATAGGAGCTCAGCCACACCAGAAAAAACCCTATATATAGTAGGTCAGCCCAGCCCGGCTTTTTGGAAATGCCAGTATTGGTTACTTCGAGACCAGATAGGTGTTCTCTGATGTTATCTAGTGAGAAAGAAAGAAAGAATGCTTCGGTCACAGAGAAAGAGAGGTACGGCGCTCAGCTAAGCGTCGGTGTAGAGAGAGGTTCTCTGATGTTATCTAGAGAGAGAGAAAGAGAGTGGTTCGCTTTTTTTTCGAACAAGTGTTATAGAAGAAAGAAATAAGTAGAACTAACGAAAATAACATATATAATGGAGATCTCGAGTAGGCTCGGCGATGCGAAGAGACAGAGCAAAGGATCCATTGGAGCCGGATTTCTTTCTTTCACTCGAAGAGACAGAGCAAAGGATCCATTCATATACCCTCCGGGGGCCGATCCCAGCTAAGCGTCAGCTAAGCGCTCTCTAGGTACGGCGCTCAGCTAAGCGCTATGCCTACCTTTGGGAGTTGTTCGGTAGGAGAGAAAGAAAGAATGCAAGCGCTGCGCTCAGAGTCGGTGACCTTCGGTACGGGTGTGACCTTCGGTCAGAGAAAGAAAGAATGCAAGAGTCGGTGACCTTCGGTCAGAGCAAGAGAGTGGTTGGTTGTTCTTTTTTTTCGAACAAGTGTTACTTGACCGGCCCCCGGAGGGTATGACCCCGGAGGGTACAAAATAGATTAGTAAGTCCATATACTGTAAGAGGTAAGGGTCAGCCCCGAGGGGAGCGGAACGCCCACGCTCTAAACTCAACTCAACTATAGTCGGGGTTTTTTTCTTAGGAGTTTATTAGTATTGAAGCTTAGGAACTCTCTTACTATGGCACCTTGACATGATTCCGGAATCGATTTAGTTTAAAGGGAGATAAAAGCAACTCATTCATGGAGCGTGAATGAAAAGTGAAGCGATTCATGCACGGATCTACAATAAGGTGGTTCCCTGGGAGTTACTTGGGTAGGCTTTCTCGCCGGTGTAATTGGGAATGGGTAAAGCTAGGCGGCGTATTGGGTAATCTGTGGAATGGGAATAATCTACCAGACCAGGAGTTGTTAGTGCCGGATACATTTGGATGTGCTGGGAGAGGGGATGAAATTGATGAATGAAGGGGTGGTTAGGTGAGGGAGAGCTTTCCAAATTGCATTATATCATATATATATATGCATGTCAGAAGGATTGACCTTACCAGAAATGCTATTCGTTTTCGAGTTAATCAGGACTGGATTGACCAGTTACCACCTGCCTTTCAGGACCTTACCTGAACTAGATAAAGGAGAACCTGACCTTCTAGCGATTTGAGGGGAAAAAGGGTCAAGTTCGAGGTAGAGGTTCGAGGTAGAGGTTCGAGGTAGATGTGGGCAGTTGTCCGATAGAAGCCGTTCACCCACTGTGCATAGAAGCCACTCACAGAATCCAAAGCTGTTCACAACAAATAGAATCCAGAATGCCTCCCTTTCCCTTCCTTCCGGTTGAACTAATAAACAACGGTTGGATGGTCCCCGAGCTGAACTCCTTAATCCGAGCATCATTCTCATTTCATTCTTATTATACAATCTTTCATTAGTAATTTCAGATTACCTATAGACCATGTACCACCAGTTTGCTTCAACTAGAAGAGAACCTAATAAAGATACTTACTATTTCATACCAGGTTCCACAAATTGTACACCAGACTGGTAGCATCATACGCTTTAACAGAAGAAGCAGCCATCCAGATGTATCTTAGAGCCTTAGATCCCTTGACCTCTATGTTGGTAAGAAGAGCTCCCGATATTCCTTGCCACTAGCATATAATGAGGCCTTAACAGTAGAGCAACAATTGATGCCGGTTCTGGTTTCGGACAACTACCTCCATTAGGACCATCGGGGGCCCGGATCCCCATACTAAAGAAAGCTTTGATACAACCAATGCCTATGAGAAGTAAAGCACCTAATGCCTTGTACCCTAGCCACAGCAAACCTTACACTCCCACACCTTTGAATCAAATACTGCCTAATGCCCACAACCCACCTCACACCTCACTGGGGCAGCTGATGGGGGAGGCCTCTTTCCCTTCCACTTTAGTTTGGGTGGGGTGACCGGAACTCCACGACCAGAGGAGAGAGGGGGAGCTGAGTTCTGAGTCACTTAGGAAGAAATGAATGGGCGTGTCCAATGCAATTCGTCTTATATACATATATATATAGATAGAGATCCCTAATACTCCTAATATGTGTTCATCCTTCGGTGAATCGGCCCAACACAGTTCCTGCTTTTCACTGGACCAAAGGTTCAATGATCCGTAGTTGTGGTCATGGAGTTGTAGGAGTTTAGGGATGACCAGGAAGTTGCTAACTAATATGTGAGCATGACCAATTGGTGGTTCCGCACCTATAACTCGGGATAATGAAGAATATTTCTCTCATCAAATGGATGAAGTTAGGTCCGGAGAAGAGGACATTTATAACTACTTTAACGGCGGTCACATGACTTACCGAAGCTACTAGGGGCCGTCGTGGTGGAGAAAGCACTTTATTAGGAATGTTGGGAAATTGGCTGTAGTCACTGATAGAATTGGGGATGTCCTTCTCGTTAGCCGCTTCTCATTATTCCCGAAAAAACTAGTGCTCAGCATTCTAAGGAGATTCCGCATGCTCCTAAATAATGCACCAAAAAGCGACTGCAGAATAATCCTCTCCCGGTGGTCGAGCGTGCTTTCGCATCCTCAATGAATCCAGTCAGTAGTACGACTGAACTTGAACCGGCGAACTACTCGCCCAAAACTCTTCATTTGATGCTATATCCGAATATCCTTTCCCAATCCTAAGGGCTCAGCAGAACCCCCCTTAACTCTAGCCATCTTATCCTCCATCTACTCCATTGCGGGCTCATGATCTGCTCATTCTACTCATTCATGGAGTTGCGCCAACCACTAGGCTTTAGGAAATGTTGGGTTCGGGTTCGGAGTCCAAAGGAACCTGATAGTGGCCGCGTGGACATGCAAGATAGCATGGAAGTGACAGCGGGCGGCATTGCTAGATACGGAGAAGAGCACTCGTCGAAGTGCCTGGTCGTGTAGGGCAAATAGCAGCCGCCCATGAGTCTTCATCACCCGGGCGGCATACTGAATCTTCTGGAAGACAGCGATAGCTCGGGAGTACAATGATACAATGAACGGATGTTGCGGTGAGACCTACTGATTCTAAGCTAAAGTCGTGTTGCTTCTCCATTTCTACTCGTGGTCGAGACATTCATAGTGATGATGTTGAATAGCAGATTTGAAACGCTTCTTATAGTACCGCATTTCGCTATTTCTGAATGATGGCAGCATTTTCCTTCCAGGATTGATTCATTCGATTGGTGAAGTAAAGCATATTGCACCTCTATCTTGCATGACCAATGCATTTCACACTAGCACTTTCGGGATGGATATTCCGGATTCCTTCTCGGTAGAGCACTTAATATTGCATTCATGTTGGGATTTCTCACTAGATCGCACCGAATCTACATTATTAGATAACTCAGATTGAGAACGAGTAATTCCAGTCAGTTGGGCCATGGAAATTACGTACTTTTGACTGGGCAAACCCAGAGAAGTAAGCAAGTTGGTAAATTGCATTTACGCAAATTAGCTGCACTGGTCCCTCCGCGTCACCCAATGAATCTAACCGCTCACCACCAGCCAATCCGGGATATGTGACCAGCATTACACCTCTAGCACGGATCGATTTGGTTCTCAAAGGTGGGCCCCTAAGTGCAGAAATAGCAATCCCCCAATCGAATGACTATTGATTTGCTCTCCCGTAAATCATTCTCAACGGTAAGCTGGTCGGTAAGTTGGGCAGTCAGAGTTCAATGTCTAGAGTTGTGCTTACCATGTCTAGAGGATGCGGTGCGCAGCGTCATTATGAAACCACCTCAGGCAACGGCACACATCGATCGATAAGAGTTGGACACCTTTCTGAGCTACTCGAAACATCTCGTTCCAGCAAATATGAAGCATGATGACAGCTATCGAGTTAGTTCAAGGTTGAAATGTTTATAATCATTTTGATGTCTCCTCGGTACTGAAACAGAAGGTATCACTCCAGCTATTACATACATAAGACTGACTGCTACTCAGTAATCTTTCCCGCCAAAACCAAGTCTTATTTCGTGGTTCAATTCAATGAGTAATACTTCTATGGTACTCGGGTGAAACCACCTGTCCGCTTGGACTGTAAAACTGCTTCACATTGTATAGCTAAACTTCACCTTGTATGTTCCATCCGATCCACCGCACAAAACCAACACCTCTATTCCTTGCCCCCGGAGGGACAAGCGGCTTCGCACCTTCTAGTTTCTCGTATAAAAGTAATACTATTTACCCACCCACCCCAATCCCCGCAGGTTTTACTCTATGAGCGGATTTCCCCTGTTCCCTTTGGGAAGAATGCTGCTGCAGAACACGATTCGAGAAAGGCTCTCAACTATGCTATGGTTCCTTAAAGAAAGTGGCGAGGCGTGGGAAGAGTGAAACAGATAGATAAAAAAAATCTCTGGACCAATCGATCTGCTTGGTGCACCTTTACCGACTGGACCAATCGATCTGCTTGGTGCACCTTTACCGAGTTGTCTCTGGGTTTGCTCCCTCCGAATAGCGGCCCGATACTGATAATCCCTTAGGCGATTCGCTATAACTAAGATTGGCTTCGGTAGGCATAGCCATGAATTTCTAACTACTCAAAAAGTTCCGTTACCAACTGTAAGACAGGTGGATAGAGAGCAGTTATTACTTATATAATACTTTCAATATATAATACTTGAAATTAGCTATCATAGGTGGGCATCTCTATATAAAGTATCCAGTTTCATTTTACTTTATGGATTAGGGGTGAAAGGCATTAGTGGTTCTCAGGTTCGAAGCAGATGAGGGGCTAAGGTACCGCCGAACACTTCTGAAAAGGGATTCGACTCGGTATTTACCCACTCTGATTCTGATGGGTTTTTATCCACTCCGATTCTGATAGGTGCTATCGCCCACTACCGTTGATCCGATGAATAGTGAATGGATGATTAGAGTTATCCCCAAATTATTCAGATTGTGATGGCTTCTTGCCTGTCTGTAACCGGTAGATTTCTTATTATTTTACGTTTGGGAACTAATAGAAGAGGATGGATTCTTTGCCTCTATGTTTGCTGTTATCCCACGTCCCCCATTTTAGCACATAACCAACGAAGAATAGAATGCCCCCATTTGCCCAACAGATGAAGGAGAAGAAGAAGATGAAGAAGGTTCAATCATGTCCAGAATAAGAAGAGTCCTTCTTTTATACCTTCACCCCCATATATGAAACACACGGTCCTACCCGCGCAGTCCGCCAAGTTATCACCAAATGACAGAAGAGAAGGCCTTACCACGGATGATGAGAAGAGAAAGTCCCCTTCACCACATGCCGAGAAAGAGAGGATATGTTCCCCATGTGCCATACGAGAGGAGAGAATGGCTAAATGTGTTGCTAGAGGGAGTTGTTTAGCTCGTGGGTGGACTGCTGTGATACCGCCACACCAAAAGCGAGTTATTACTGCGCATTATATACAGTTCACCCATTTCAGTTCATACGCCATACACATAGAATAGACACATTAAGATAGATATGGTCAGGTAGGTTCATTCACGCTAGTCAGGGAATGCCAGTCAGGGAGGTAGGTGATGCCAAATATATATTGATTACCCACATCTACATAGAGGGGTGGAAAAGTGGTCCAACGGACGGACAAAGCCGGGAGTCATCGCTATAAGCTCATTGCTAGAAGCTCATTGCCGCTCATAGCCTGTTCTCAATGCCGATAGCCGCTGTCGGTCGATACCAGGAGTCTTTGCCAGGTTTCAATGCCAGGTGTCGATCCAAGTGGCTGGTAGGTGCGATCCAGGTGTCGATCCAGGAGTATTAGACGATATATACAGATGTTCAGTTCATATACGTGAAAATCTATTATATACGTTCAATCATTACCCCATCTCGACAGAGTGAGTGAGGTAGGTAGGTGCACCGATGAGGAGTGAGAGACTAGAAGAGGTTGTGATTATGCATGGTGGGATATTCACGTATATAACGCAATCATGGCGAAGTGCAGTGGGAGTGAACGGCTTCAATGAATGGCGTGAATGAATGGCTTCTGTTTGTTAACGGATTCTTTGGTTGAAAACAGACAAGAAAAAAGGACCACATCACTAGCCAACAGGAGATGGCCCCCATCACTGGATACCCAAGAGAGAAGAGATAGGTCCCCTATTGAGTCACCATATCCAATAAAGGATTAGGCCTCCATCGATCCACTGAATAAGATTTCTTTTCATTCCATCTCTGTGTGTGCCGCTCGTCACGTGCCCCAGGAGCGCAGCCCAGGCCTAATTTTGCCTCGGCGATTATCCCAACGCGCAACATTTCGGGATGGATAGTTTGTTTTTATCCATATTTTTTTCCGTGGGCCCGAAGCGATCAAATCTCCACCCACAGTGAGAAAAGTAACTTAGAGCAAGTGATTCTTGTCTCTCTTCCAGAATCTATGTTAGTCAGTTATGTCAGTCGGATCAGTCAGATCAATAGGTCGAAGTGAGTAAGTCGGTCATTACACCATCATGAACGTCAGAAATTGAACGTTATTACATCCATAATAGACAGGGACAATGAGACAAGTTTTGGAGGAAAAAGAATCGTATACATGTAATAGCTGTGGTATATCATAGATATGCCCAGGGGGCGGGTACAGAAATGAACCAGGTACATAGAGAGTCAGGTCTCCGAGCCTGAATCCCGAGGCTGGTGGTGGCATGTCTCCCCGGCTCTGAGTAACTCCCCTAGATGAGGTTATATTAATGTTCAGGACCCACTTATAGATAGAACCTGTCTCTCCGCGGGACTCCTACTGGTCCGGTGGAACTGCTGCATGATACCTATTCCTGTAGAACCCAGCTCCTATAGCCTGACGACTGGCCTCTCTGATCATATCCCCCATTCCAAGAAATCTCGTCTGGCGAAGGGCTAGCTGTGAACACGACTGGTGGTTCCTTTCTGTAGCATTTCAAGTCATAAAATAGAAAAGTGAATACAAATGTTCTTAAGTACCAACCCGCCCACTAAGTATTCCTGGCTGAATCAATGGGTTGGGGCAGGCAGATATATTGAAGTTGAAACAATCCATGATCAATCTTCTAGCAAGCCGGGGTTTATTCTCCCATCACGTTTCTTGTCCCAGCCAGTAATCTAATCATAAAGTACCGAAGCAAGTAACTTAAGCAGTACTAATTCCGTTATTTATTATTATAAACGTAATTATCCGGTTGGCCGTGCGTAATAAACTTCTAGCTTTTTCCTCAGTGACTTATTGGGTGGGGGGCCTTTTCAAAATCCTATTTGGATTGGAAGCAGGTTCACTGTGTCCTTTTGGTGTTTTCACTATTTCACAATGGGTCTGTCCCTCTCTCCCGCACAGGATTCTTCTCTCCTGGGTATCATGTAATGGGGTCCTTATCTTTCGGTGATGTTTATTCTCTCGTCTGTTGGACCGTCCCACCTCGGCAGATGTTGGCTGTGGTAGTCCGTCCGTTAGCCCATGTAGCAACCGACTGGGCCAAACTGGGAATAAAGGCATCCCGGCTATCATAGAGAACCTTCCTGATTTTATTTACGGGTCATTTCATCGGCACATGGAAGTGGTCGAGCGTGCTTTCGCATCCTCTCCTTTCACAGTCGAGCCTGCTTACGCATCCTTGAAAACGAAATTCCACTCTCGATGCATGCCTCTGGAAAACTACCGCAACATAGGCTGGCTGGCATAGGCTGGCTTATGAGCTTGCTATCGAGTCTTGTACGCCCGAAGCAAGGACCCGTTAGGGGGCTCACTATTCATATGGTGAGGGTGAGCCTGCCGAACTCTCGACCAACGCCATCACCGGCAGGATGCGTAAGCATGCTCGACTGTTAAGGCCGCCATCGGCTCGACTGTATGCATGAATGACTTGCGTTGCTCAATATTGCAATGCTCCGCCACCCCCCCACCCAATAAGTAAATTGAATGGCCAATATAGAAAAAGTAGAAAACCTCCGCCAAGGGTGAACCTGTCGAACTCTCCCGCCTTTTAGTTACTTATTTGAGAGGGGCCGCCGCCAACGTAAAATGGCCAATCTCGTAGGGAGAAAGTCCTAAACCGCCGCCAGAGGCGAAGCCGAATGAAGCCTCACCATATGAATAATGAACTAAGGCCGCCGCCATCGTAGGTCCTGTCCTATCTTGCTACTTACGGAATCGTAGGTCCTGTCCTATCTTGCTACTTACGGAGGAGGCTTATAAACCGCCCAATAAAGACCAGTCATTCATTATATACGTAATTATGACCTGTTGAATAAGCAGCTGATTAAGCCATTGACGCAGTAGCTGTAGGAGTAGTCGCTTGTCCGCACCGGGCAAGGTGCGAAGCCGCTTGCTCGACCAAAGCCCCGTAAGGAATCGATAAGTACTTCGGCAAGGTGCGAAGCCGCTTGCTCGACCAAAGAGAGAGCAAGGAACTGACTGAACCTAAACTACCACATGCTCATATATAACTACCACCATAACAAGGAGCCGTAAGGCCGCTCGACCATAAGGTCCGGCAGGGTTTTTTAGTTACTTATTTGAGAGGGGCCACCCAATAAGTAAAATGAACCGACAGGGTGCGTAAGCACGCTCGACTAATAAGGCCGCCATCGGCTCGACTGTATGCATGAATGACTTGCGTTGCTCAATATTGCAAAGCTCCGCCACCCCCCCCACCCAATAAGTAAATTGAATGGCCAATATAGAAAAAGTAGAAAACCTCCGCGCTATATATATAAAAATAGGGGGTGAGAAATGTATATCGCTTGTCTGTTTTACGTTGGCGGAGGTTTTTCAAGATTTCCCTCTCCTCTCCTCTTCAATTTACTTATTTGCCCCTCAAATAAGTCAAAAAATGGTCGAGCACCTAAAGGTCCTTATCAGTCGAGCCCCCTAAAGGGTGATGGCGGCCTTATCAGTCGAGCCCCCTAAAGGGTGATGGCGGCCTTATCAGTCGAGCCCCCTAAAGGGTGATGGCGGCCTTATCAGTCGAGCCCCCTAA
>Ga0181464_1000015_pt1 | contig 34306 bp, 29 predicted proteins | sample InSIn2gowninarea_FD_119074 | JGI IMG/M metagenome (GOLD analysis project Ga0181464, IMG submission 119074) | Clean room microbial communities from NASA Spacecraft Assembly Facility at Jet Propulsion Laboratory, Pasadena, California, USA -... ...
ATGCGTCGCGCGGGATTAGTAGAATCGGTACGCGGTGCAACGGGGGGTTATAAATTAGCCAAGTCGCCAGAAAAAATCTCTTTAGGGCAAATTCTCGCCGCCGTAGGAGAAACGATTAAGCCTTTACCTCATCACAGTCCCACCGCCGAGCAAGCCGAAGACTGGGTAACATTTTCGCTCTGGCAGAGATTAGATCGCAAACTTTCCGAAGCGTTGTATGCTATAACTCTTGCCGATCTTTACTACGATGCTCGCAGTTGGCAGGCATCCCAGGGAGAATCAACAAGTTTTGTAGTTTAGACAAAAGAAAATTGTTCGTTTTTTCTCAGTCATCAACGATTGTTTTGCTTGTGGCGGCGGTTTTAGACTATATAATTGGCGATCCTTGGACTTGGCTGCATCCGGTACAGGTAATGGGTTGGGTAATAAATCGCTCTATTAAATTATTAGGCTTTAAGCAATGCGACCCCTTACGGCAACGCTTAGGCGGGATAGGCTTAGGACTAACTTTAATAATTAGTAGTGGTGTATTTGGCTGGGCGATTTCCTATGGCTCAATTTTGATTCATCCTTTATTTGGCATTGTCACCCAAAGCATTATTTTAGCTAGTTGCTTTGCTTTAAAAAGTTTAAAACAAGCAGCAGAGAGCGTTTTACAAGTTCTTGCTACAGGTAACTTAGAACAAGCTCGAATCAGTTTAAGTCAATACGTGGGTAGAGATACCCAAAACTTACCAGAATCAGAAATTTTACGCGCGGTAATGGAAACTGTAACCGAAAATGCCACTGATGGCGTAATGGCTCCATTATTTTACGCAATTATTGGCGCATTTACGCCCCTAGGTAGCGTTTCCTTAGCCTTAGCTTATAAAGCGGCTAGTACCTTAGATTCATCTATTGGCTACCGGGAAGCACCCTATACTTATTTAGGCTGGTTTAGCGCTAGGCTAGAAGACTATCTCACTTGGTTGCCTTGTCGCTTAACGGTGTTAACTTTGGCTTTATTATCTGGTAAACCTAAACAAGTGTGGCAAATTTGTTTTCGAGATGCGGTGAAAGATGTTAGCCCTAACTCAGGTTGGAGTGAAGGGGCTTATGCGGCGGTATTAGGCGTACAAGTAGGCGGGACAAATTGGTATCGCTCTGTAGCTAAACCCAAACCTTTAATTGGAGACTCTGTTTATCCGATTACCCCAGCGCGAATAGAGAAAGCTTTGCAACTAACGCGGTATTGTTTTTTAACTTGGCTATTAATTGCGATCGCTTTGTTATTAGTAAATACTTAAAATACTCTACCTAATCAGCAAATAGGGATTAATAACTATGAAGGCTAAAGTCGTTGAAATTTTATCCTCTGAAGAAATCCGGCGGACGATGACGCGCCTTGCTTCGCAAGTTATTGAAAGATCCCGCGATTTGTCTAACCTAGTTGTTTTAGGGATTTACACTAAAGGAGTTGTTTTAGCAGAAAACTTAGCTAGACAAATTGAAGTGTTAGAAGGGGTAAATATCCCGGTGGGGGCGTTAGATATTACTTTTTACCGCGACGATTTAGACCAAATTGGGGTCAGAACTCCAGCAAAAACAGATATTCCGTTCGATTTGACGGGAAAAACAGTTTTACTTGTAGATGATGTGATTTACAAAGGGCGGACAATTCGCGCCGCTTTAAATGCTGTTAATGAATACGGTAGACCAGCAACTATTTGGTTAGCGGTACTTGTAGATAGAGGTCATCGGGAACTACCAATTCACCCAGATTTTACCGGAAAAAAGCTCCCCACTGCTAAAGATGAAAAAGTTAAAGTGTACGTCCAAGGTTTTGATGAGCGCGATGGGGTGGAATTAATTAGTAATTAGATTAAATTCAAGCCAAAGTGTGGCGGTAGTTTTGCTTCTCGCGTCAAACTAGATAAAACCAGTATCAATATTTTTAGGTATGCAAACTCTCGAAAAGACTCACCCCAAACTGCAAGAATTAAAAACTCGCTTGGCGGAAGTTAACGATATTGAATCTGCCGCTTCTTTGCTTTACTGGGATCAGGCAACTTATATGCCTCCCGGCGGTGCGGCGGCGCGGGGGCGACAAATAGCGACTTTGAGACATATTGCTCATACCAAGTTTACTAACCCAGAAATCGGACAACTACTAGAAGACTTGCGCGACTACCAAGCTGAATGCGACTATAACTCTGACGAGGCTAGTTTAATTCGGATTGCACGCCACGACTACGATCGCTCTGTAAAAATTCCCCCAGATTTTACAGCAAGATTTTCGCAACACAGCGCCGAATGTTACGAAGCTTGGGCAAAAGCTAGACCAGAAAATAATTTTAAAGCGATCGCACCTTTTCTAGAGAAAACTTTGGAATTTAGCCGGGAAATGGCGAACTACTTTCCAGGCTACGACCATATTGCCGATCCTTTAATTGATGAGTCTGATTATGGCATGAATGCCCAATCGGTGAGAGTTTTGTTTGCTCAACTGCGCCAGCAATTAGTGCCAATTGTTGCGGCTATTTCCTCCCAACCTCTGGCGGATGCGTCTTGTTTGCATCAATATTTTCCTGAATCGGAGCAATTGGCTTTTAGTCTTAAAGTCATTCAAAAACTAGGCTACGACTTTAATAGAGGTAGACAAGATAAAACTTTGCACCCCTTTATGACGAAGTTTTCTACAGGAGATGTGCGAATTACTACGCGCGTCCGCGACAATGACTTAAATGAAGGACTATTTAGCACCATTCACGAAACCGGACATGCTTTGTACGAGCAAGGTATCGCCCAAAAATTTGAAGCAAGTCCTCTTGCAGGTGGTACATCTTCAGGAATTCACGAAAGTCAATCTCGACTGTGGGAAAATTTAGTAGGGCGCAGTCGCAATTTTTGGCAGTTTTTCTATCCTCAACTGCAAGCTGCTTTTCCTAATCAGTTTCAACAAGTACCTTTAGAAACTTTTTACCGTGCTATTAATAAAGTCGAGCGCAGTTTAATTCGCACTGACGCGGATGAAGTAACTTACAATTTGCACGTAATGATTCGTTTTGACTTAGAGTTAGCTTTGCTAGAAGATAAGTTAGCTGTCAAAGACCTACCCGCCGCTTGGAACGAGCGCTATAATTCCGATTTAGGGATTGTACCTAAGAACGATACTAACGGCGTATTGCAAGACGTGCATTGGTATGGTGGAATGGTAGGCGGAATGTTCCAAGGTTACACCCTAGGTAACTTAATGAGCGCTCAATTTTTTGAAGCGGCGCTTAAAGCTCATGCAGACATTCCCAGCCAAATTGAGCAAGGTAATTTCAATTTACTTCACGACTGGCTTAAACAAAATATCTACCAACATGGACGGAAATACACGGCGGCAGAATTAATTGAACAAGCCACAGGTAAACCTTTGAGTATTGACCCATTCATTAGTTACATTAAGCAAAAGTTTGGTCAACTGTACGTCCTTTAATAAGTTAGGAGTTAGCACAACTCTAACTCCTAATTTAAAATTTACCAATTCCTAGAGTTAAACACCAATTATTACAACTTCGGGAATTAATCAGTTATTAGTCATTAAGTTATTGTAGGAGATGCTATGTCAGCAGAATTGATCCAAACTATAATTGCTAGCGAGGAAAAAAATGATTTACGCTCTTTTCTTAGCGAATTGCGCCATCAAGAAAATAGATATTTGTTACGCAACGATATTTTAAATGCTTATACTGAGTATTGTAGTAAATACCAAAAGCCTGAAGAATTTTATAATTCTTCTAATTTAGGCAAACTTATTTATTATACCCAAGAAATTATCCGCGAAAATGGTAGTATCTGCATAATTTTACGTTCAAAAATTGCTAGTCAAGACGCATATAGATTGACCGAAGAATTAAACATTGAGCTATTAAGTGTACAGGAACTTTTAGATATACGAGATCGCTTTGTCAACCACTACCACCCCAACGAAGGCGATATTTTAGAGCTAGATTTTCAGCCTTTTTACGACTATACCCCAACAATCCGCGATCCCAAAAATATCGGGAAAGGCGTAGAATTTCTCAATCGCTACTTATCTAGCAAACTTTTTCAAGATCCTAAACAATGGCTAGAAAATTTATTTGATTTCTTACGCTTGCACAAGTACGATAGTACGCCATTATTGATTAATGGCAGAATCCAATCGCAACAACAATTATCAGAAAAAATTAAAAAAGCGTTGACCTTTGTAGGGGATCTCGATATTGATGAACCCTACGAAAAATTTCGCTTTGTTTTACAATTGATGGGCTTAGAAGCTGGCTGGGGAAATACAGCAGGGCGCGTTAAAGAGACTTTAGAAATATTAGATGAATTAATTGATTCTCCCGATCACCAAACCTTAGAAGCGTTTATTTCCCGCATTCCAATGGTGTTTAGAATCGTGCTTGTGTCTCCTCATGGCTGGTTTGGTCAAGAGGGAGTTTTGGGGCGACCAGATACGGGGGGTCAAGTCGTTTATGTTCTCGACCAAGCAAAAAGTTTAGAAAAACAACTGCAAGAAGATGTCGCTTTGGCAGGTTTAGATGTACTACAAGTTCAACCTAAAGTAATTATTTTAACGCGCCTAATTCCTAATAGCGATGGTACGCTATGCAATCAACGTTTAGAAAAAGTCCACGATACAGATAACGCTTGGATTTTGCGCGTACCTTTACGGGATTTTAACCCTAACATGACGCAAAATTGGATCTCTCGCTTTGAGTTTTGGCCCTATTTAGAAACCTATGCAATCGATGCCGAAAAAGAATTACTAGCTGAATTTAAAAGTGCGCCCGACCTAATTGTTGGTAACTATTCTGATGGTAACTTAGTAGCATTTTTGTTAGCGCGTCGCTTAAAAGTAACCCAGTGTAATATCGCTCATGCTTTAGAGAAATCTAAATACTTATTTAGCAATCTTTACTGGCAAGAACTCGATGAAAAGTATCATTTTTCCTTACAGTTTACTGCTGACTTAATAGCTATGAATGCCGCTAATTTTATTATTAGTAGCACTTATCAAGAAATTGTTGGAACTCCAGATAGTGTAGGGCAATACGAGTCGTACCAATGTTTTACAATGCCAGAACTGTATCACGTAGTCAGTGGCGTTGAATTATTTAGTCCTAAGTTTAATGTCGTACCACCAGGAGTAAATGAAAAGGCTTATTTTCCTTACTCGCGCGCCGATGAACGAGTAATTAGCGATCGCACTCAGCTAGAAGGATTGCTATTTACTTTAGAAGATCCCACGCAAATATTTGGCACGCTTGACGACCCCAATAAACGCCCAATCTTTTCTATGGCGCGGCTTGACCGGATTAAAAACATGACTGGTTTAGCCGAATGTTTTGGTAAAAGCCCAGCTTTACAAGAGCATTGTAATTTAATATTAGTTGCGGGTAAATTGCGCGTAGAAGAATCGGGAGATAACGAAGAAAGAGACGAAATAGAAAAGCTGTACCGAGTTATTGAGCAGTACAATTTGTACGGCAAAATTCGCTGGCTGGGGGTGCGGCTTTCCAAGTCTCAATCGGGAGAAATTTATCGGGTAATTGCCGACCATCAGGGAATATTTGTTCAACCCGCGTTATTTGAAGCCTTTGGGTTGACAATTTTAGAAGCAATGATTTCTGGATTGCCAACTTTTGCCACTCAATTCGGTGGGCCTTTAGAGATTATTCAAAACAAAGTTAATGGCTTTTACATTAACCCAACAAAGTTAGAAGAAACGGCCGAACGAATTGTTGAATTTGTTACTAAGTGCAATCAAAACCCTAACTACTGGTACGAAATTTCCACGCGAGGTATTGACCGAGTTTACAGTACCTATACCTGGAAAATTCATACTACAAAGTTACTAACTCTAGCGCGAATTTATGGTTTTTGGAATTTTAACTCTAAAGAAAACCGTGAAGACTTATTGCGTTATATCGAGGCATTATTTTATTTGATTTATAAGCCAAGAGCGCAAGCACTTTTAGCCCAACATAGTCATCGTTAATTATTTTTAGACGGGTAAGGAGGTCAACTATAATAGGTAATCGGTTGGACATTTTAACTCAGTACCTTTAAGAATTCCCCATCCTCCTGTGAGGTGGGGATGAATTGCGACCAACAAACAACCCGCATAGCGACATTACTTTCTACACTTTATACATTTATGTTACTGTGTTATCACTACTAAACAATATTGATAATGCACCGCGCCTACAAATTTAGATTGTATCCAACAAGCGTTCAGCAAATAGCTTTAGCAAAAAGCTTTGGTTGTTGTCGTTGGTATTGGAACTACTCTCTAAATCTGTGTGGGGAAACTTACAAGTTGTCAGGTAAAAGTTTATCTAGAGGAGCAATACAAGGTTTATTACCTAATCTCAAGAAAGAATATGAATGGTTAAGCGAGGCTTATTCTCAATGTTTGCAGTATGTAGCACTGAACTTATCCACAGCCTACAAAAACTTTTTTGAGAAACGAGCAGGATTTCCTCAATTCAAATCAAAACATGGCAGACAATCAATCAGTTATCCATCTAACGTAAAGCTGGATGATGATTATATTAAGCTGCCAGGGAAAGTTGGAAAGATTTACTGCAAACAGGAGAGAAAGTTTGACGGTCAAATCAAGACTGTTACAATCTCTCAAAACCCCGATGGTAAATACTTTGCTTCTGTGCTAGTAGATGACGGCAAAGAAACGCCACTTGCTTCAAGTTCAGGAAAAGTAATAGGAATCGACTTAGGATTAACTCATTTTTGTATTACCAGCGATGGCAGTAAATTTAATAATCCTCGTCATACCCAAAAACACGCCCTTAATCTTAAAAAGAAACAACAAAGCCTTGCTCGTAAACAAAAAGGTAGTAATACCAGGAACAAAGCTAAAAAATTAGTCGCTAAGATACATTCAAAAGTCAGAAAAGTTCGAGAGGATTTTCTACATAAACTATCCCGCAAGATAGTGAACGAAAACCAAGTTATTGCAGTAGAAAATCTCAATGTCTCTCTTGGAAAGGTTTACGGAAGGCACAGCCTCCCGCGAACTTTTCGCAAAGGTATGGTACGCAACCATAATTTAGCCGAAGCTATTAGTGATTGTGGATGGGGTCAGTTTTGCACCATGCTCAAATACAAGTCCGAGTGGGACGGAAAAACTTATATTGAAGTAGATAGGTTTTTTGCTTCTTCTAGAACTTGTAATGTTTGTCTTAGTAAAGAAGTTGATAGTTTAGCGTTAGATATTAGGTGTTGGATTTGTAAAAAGTGTAAAACTCACCACGACAGAGATATCAACGCCGCCATCAACATCAGAAATGAAGCCTTGCGGATATTGTCGTTAGGAACTAGCGACACAGCCAATGGAGGGAATGTAAGTCAACCTGGTAAAACTTCGGTTTTATTAGATGCTGTTCCCCGTGAAGTTGGAAACCCCATCCCTCTTTAGGGTGGGGTAGTTCATCCATTACCTACTACCCTCTTACCCAGCTATATAGAATTTTTCTATGACCTCTGAAGACCAAAAATCAATAGAAGCGCCTTTATGGTTGCGGGTTTGGCGTTCCCAGCAAGAGAATTTTCAGCTAGTTTTTATTGCTTTGTGTTTAGCGCTATTAATTCGCGCCTTTATTGCCGAACCGCGCTATATTCCCTCCGATTCTATGCTACCAACACTGCATACAGGCGATCGCCTAGTGGTCGAAAAGCTCTCCTATCGTTTTCACCCGCCAACAATGGGCGATATTGTAGTTTTTCATACTCCCCAACAATTACAAGCTGCTTACGATAAAGAACAAGCCTTTATCAAGCGCGTAATTGCCACTCCCCAAGAAACTGTCGGCGTTACCAATGGCAAAGTATATCTAAACAACCAACCCCTTCAAGAAAGTTATATTGCCGAACCTCTCAATTACCGCCTATTACCCCAGCAAGTTCCAGATGGCAGTTTGTTTGTGATGGGTGATAATCGCAACGACAGTAACGACTCTCATGTTTGGGGATTTTTACCGGAAAAAAATATTATTGGTCGAGCAAGATTTCGGTTTTGGCCCCTCAGTCGTATCGGCTTTGTCTAAAACTGCAAGTAATACATTAACTTACTAATTAAAGCACCTGGTAACGATAGCCGCCGTTGAAAATCTACTAAGTTGCGATACGCACCTTGTAACTCGCGATTTTGGACTACAGCTTGAGCTAAAGCTAGATCGACGGTGGGAAGTGCTGCTAATTGCTCAATTGTGGCAGTATTTGGGCTACAAGAGGTGATGGTTAAAGTTTCATCGTAGTAGCAAAACTTGAGAATTGGTGCTAAAGGTTGCAAATGCTGGACGGAAATACCCAAAGCGGCGGCAATATCTTCAATACAACAAAATTGCACTCCCGCTTCGCATAGTTGTACTAAATTGCGCGCTTGATGGATAGATAACCCCGGTAGCCGCAACCAGTCATCTACCTTGGCTTTATTGACGTCTATCATAATTCCTAAGTCTGCGGCGATCGCAATTTCTGCTGTCGATTGCAGCCGATAATAAGGATCGTTTAATAGCTTAGTGCGAATTGAAGGTAGCCATTGCATGAATTAGTCAATTTTTAAGTAGTTAATACTCAAGCAATTTTATCTAACATTTGGCGGCGTTTTTGCTCAAACTCGTACTCAGAAATCAGCCCATCTTCGCGCAAACTATCTAGCTGGCGCATTGCCTCAGAAATTGATTTAACATTATTTGGCACTGTTACTGTTTTAGCTAAGTAAGCTTGCCCATTTTGATTAAAATTTTGATCGAACTCTGCTTCGTTTTGCAGTAAATACCATACCCCCTCTATAGCACTAGCAGCGCGAGGTATAGGTGTCCAAGACAACAGCAAATATACAACTCCCCAAATCGGCTGACCTAAATAAAACTTATGCCATCCAGCAACGGGGCTGATAGTTCCTGTTAAAGCTAAAACTGCGGCAATTTTTCGACTTTTTAGGCGATCGCTCATTTTCCGACAACTCTAGACAGCAAGATAAGTTATATACACAAAACGGCTTTATAGTCAAGTGTAGAAATCTCACTGTTAGAAACATTCAAGCTAAACCTTAAGTCTAGACTAGAATGATACTAAACGCCAAAGAACAAATCCTTTGTGCGATCGCACAAATGTTAGACAAAAGCGCTATGGGATTTTTTGACTCTGAGATAGTTCAACAAGAAGCCAAACAATTATTTGAAGAATACCAAGCTCTAGTAAAGCTGGGTAATAGTTACGGCAAATTTGACCGTGACGGCAAAAAGCTGTTTATCGAGCAAATGGAATCAATGATGGAGCGCTATAAAATTTTTATGAAGCGCTTTGAGCTATCAGAAGATTTTATGGCTCAGATGACGGTAGAACAGCTTAAAACGCAGCTAAATCAATTTGGCGTAACACCGCAGCAAATGTTCGACCAAATGAATTTTACCCTAGAGCGAATGAAAGCCGAGTTAGAAAAGCAACCTTGAGTTTTAAACTAATTTAAAACTCAACACTTTTATTATCGTCTAGGGCGATCGAAATCCGAAGGCGGACGAAAGTTTTGAGCAGGCGTACCTTTTAAAGCTTTAGACATAAAGTCTCGCCAAATCGGAGCTACAAAAGTACCACCTGTCGAACCCTTCCCTAAGGGGCGATAGTTATCATTGCCTACCCACACCGCCGTAGCAAGTTGCGGCACGTAGCCCACAAACCAAATATCTCGCTCGGAAGATGTGGTTCCTGTTTTTCCGGCGGCGGGACGACCAATTTGGGCAGCTTTTCCCGTACCGTTATTAATTACCCCTTGCATGACACTGGTTAGCGAGGCTGCGGCCCAGGGTTCGAGAACTAACTGGGGCTTAGGGGTATTGTCTAATAAAACATTTCCCGCACTATCGGTAACGCGGACAATTACTGTCGGTTCTGATTGCCAACCATAATTAGCAAACGTAGCGTAAGCATTAGCCATTTCCAATGGAGTTACGCCAATTGCTCCCAATGGTAAAGACGTTACAGGTTCCATCGGGCTATTAATTCCTAGAATGCGGCAAGTTTCGATTACTTTATTCATTCCTACCGCCCGACCAATTTTAATTGCCGGAATATTGCGCGATACTTCTAAAGCTTTACGAATCGATATTGCCCCGCTAAAGGTACTATCGTAGTTTTTGGGATAATAATAACCACTAGCTTCTCGATACCTAACGGGCGTATCGGAAACAATCGAATTAGGCGTGTACTTACCCGTTGCAAAAGCCGCGTAGTATACAAAAGGCTTAAACGCCGAACCTGGTTGACGAATAGCTTGAATTGCCCGATTAAATTCGCTCTTTTTGGGATTAACGCCACCTACTAGCGCCTTAACAAAATGCGTGCGCGGATCGATCGCAACTAGAGCCATTTGATCGGCACGGACACCTTGACGACGCAATCGCCGATGCCAAGTAACTACCGTTTCTTCTGCCATAGTTTGCATTTTGGCATCCACAGTAGTTTGTATTCTCATTCCACCTTTTAAAACGGCATCGCGCCCAAAACGTTGCACCAACTCGCGAGAAGCAGCATTTGTTACATAGGGGCTGGCACTACCTTGAAACGATCTAATTGTGCCAAGCTTAATTTTTTGGGCGCGGGCTTTGGTTTCTTCCTGGGGTGTAATCCAGCCTAAATCTCGCATTCGCCGTAATACTGTACGCTGTTGCTCGGTGGCCTTTTTCATATCTACAAACGGGCTGTATTCTTGAGGTGCTTTGATTAAACCTGCCATCATCGCCGATTCTGCCAAGGTCAAAGTTCCTGCCGATTTGTTGAAATAGCTGCGAGCCGCAGTTTGAGCGCCATAATTATTGTGTCCCCAATAAATTTGATTGAGGTACATTTCCAAAATTTGATCTTTCGTCAAAATTTGTTCGATCCGAATTGCCAGCACTCCCTCTGCTAACTTGCGGCTAAAGGTACGCTGACGCGAGAGAAAGACATTTTTCATCAACTGCATAGTCAATGTAGAGCTACCTTCTCTAACCGAACCTTTTTGATAGTTAACTACTAGCGCCCTTCCTACGCTAATTGGGTTTATACCTTTGTGGTAGTAAAAATTGCTATCCTCGATCGCAATTACGGCTCTTTTCAATTCGGGAGAAATTTTATCTAAAGGTGTAACCTCGCGGTTGGCTTCCCCGTGAATGCTCGATAACAGCTTGCCTTTGATATCGTAAATGTAGCTAGTCTCCGCCGGAATATAGGTGCGTAAAACTCTGACATCGGGCAAGTTACGGAAACTAATGGCTAAACCAACTAATCCCCCTGCCGCGATCGCACTCCCTAACATCGTAATCGCTAGGAGAGTTCCCCCCGTTACTTTAGTGATATCTTTAACAAACTTAAAATTAGCACTTGAACCTTTATCTTTTTTGTGAACAATACTAGATGACACAGTTATTTAACTTCCTCACTTAAATAATTTTTTGAACTTGACTATTACTGGTACTAACCGAGGATTTTTAATATTTGGGGAAAGAAATTTTTTACAATTAAAGACAAGATAGTTAATTTTTGCAATTATAGTAGTTTGACAGGGGCAAACAATATAAATAAATCGTGAGTGAATGTAATTAATTTAGCTAAAAAATTAGCCTATAGGGATTTAGGGCTAAGAGAAAAGTTTACCTTAGAAGTTGAAAAGACAAACTGGCTTACGGATGCAAAACTTAGAAATAAATAATATTGAAGCTGTTTCCCCACCTGGAAAAACGAGTAATAGTTGGTTGAGTCGGGGAACTGCTGAAATTTTCCCTGACCGCCCTAATAGTAATAGTCCCCAAGAAAACCTCGAAAAGCTCTTGGCAACTACAACGCGACCTTTAAGAGTTAAGTTAGGTATCGATCCCACTGGAGCAGATATACACCTCGGTCATAGTATCCCCGTGCGGAAACTGCGAGCGTTTCAAGATGCTGGACATACAGCAGTTTTAATTATCGGCGATTTTACCGCCAGAATTGGCGACCCTACGGGCAAATCAGAGGTACGCCGTCAGCTAACCGAGGAAATGGTAGCGCAAAATGCTCAAAATTATCTAGATCAAGTCCGACCAATTTTAGATTTTGACACGCCGGGAAGATTGGAAATCCGATATAACTCGCAGTGGTTGGCGAAACTGAATTTAGCAGAAATTTTAAACTTGCTCTCGACAATGACCGTAGGGCAAATGTTAGCAAAAGAAGGATTTAGCGATCGCTTTACTCAAGAAAATCCCATTTACCTGCACGAATTTCTTTACCCTTTAATGCAAGGCTACGATTCGGTGGCGATTGACGCAGATGTAGAATTAGGCGGTACAGACCAAAAATTTAACATTGCCGTTGGGAGAGACTTACAAAAACATTTCGGTAAAACTCCCCAGTTTGGCTTATTAATGCCAATTTTGCTAGGGACTGATGGCGTACAAAAAATGTCTAAGTCGCTGCACAATTATGTCGGGTTATCCGAAGATCCGCTAACCATGTACTCAAAGCTCGAAAAAACCCCCGATAGCTTACTAGAGCAGTATTTTGAGTTATTAACAGATTTATCGCCAGCACAATTACCAGCTAAGGATCGCGATCGCCAAAAACTCTTAGCTTTGGATATTGTGACTCAATACCACGGTAAGGAAGCGGCCCAAGCTGCTCAACAAGCTGCCTTGTCAATAGTTGGTGGTAGTACAACTGCGTCTGCTTCTGTACCGGAGTTTTCCCTTTCAGTAATTGCGTTTCCAACAAAGTTAGCAAATATTCTCAGCGCCAGTAGCTTGTGTAGAAGTAATGGAGATGCGCGGCGGCAAATTCAGGGCGGCGCTATTCGCTTAGATGGCGAAAAAGTTGAATTTGCCGATTTGGGTTTTGATGAACCTACTTTTTTGTATGACAAGGTTTTACAGTTTGGCAAGACCAAATTTATCCGCTTAGTACCGTAATAATTTAGTATGCCTTCATCGCAAATCATCGTTCCTCTAGACGTAGCTACCGAAGCTGAAGCGATTTCTTTAATTGACAAGTTACCAGAAGTTACTTTTTGGAAAGTAGGCTTAGAGTTATTTGTCAGCACTGGTGCTAATGTTGTAAAAATCCTCAAAGAGCAGAAAAAACAGGTATTTTTAGACCTCAAACTGCACGATATTCCTAATACCGTCAAAGGAGCAAGTCAAGCTGCGGCAAGGTACGGTGTAGATTTACTTACTATCCATAGTGCCTGCGGCAGAGAAGCTTTAACTTTAGCTCACGATGCAATTCAACAAGGCGCTCAAGAAGCTGGGGTTGCACCAACTAAATTGATTGCAATTACCGTACTAACAAGCCTATCATCGCGGCAGCTTGCTTTCGATTTAAAAATTCCTTTAGAATTGCCAGAATACGCCCTGCAAATGGCTTTAATGGCGCAAGAATCAGGGCTAGAGGGAGCAGTTTGTTCGCCGCAAGAAGTAGCGCAACTAAAAGATAGTTGTGGCAAGAATTTTTTGTTAGTTTGTCCTGGTGTCCGCCCGACTTGGGCAGAAGAAGGAGATCAAAAGCGCAGTATGACACCCAAGCAGGCGATCGCCAATGGAGCCGATTATTTAGTTATAGGTCGTCCAATTACAGCGGCAGCGAACCCTCAAGAAGCTTGGCAGCGCATTTGTGATGAAATAGCGGCATGAGAGTATTAGGGCTTATAGCTTGTGCGTTATGGTTTACAAATTCTTCTAGTGCTTGCGCTCAAACTCCTTTATCTGATTGCCAAAAACAAGATATAGAAACGCTTACAACTCAATTAGTCAAAGACTTACCAAACTACACTAATCGCGTCAACCAAAAGTCTCGCCGTTTAACCAGAAGTATAGATATTTACAGTTACGTGCTAGTAGCCGGAAAAGCAGAATTTGCCCCTTTATCTCTTGGTCCTGGGGAGTATCTGCCAACGTTACCCGTTGCCGAGCAGCCGCAGCAAGTATTTATCACAACTTTAGAACGACAGTATACAAGCGGAAAGTTAGTCCAATTGCAACAGTATCATTGGCTGTTTATGACGCAAACTAATAGCGGTTGGCGATTAGCGTTTATGTTTTCGCGTACGGGAACTTACCCCAACAAACAACCACCCACGCCACCACGAGAAAGTAGTAACGGAGCGATCGCTCAAGCGGTAAATACTTGGCTGCGAGATTGCCAAGCAGGAACGTTGAGATAATTAATTAGGCGAAAACAATAGGGTGTGGCTTTGCTTTCCCTATTGTTTTCTAACAAAGGCGATGCTTGTTAAACTTATTGCAGCAATTCGTACTTAAAAAAATAGTTAGGTCTTTTGCCAAAGATTTAGAACTGACTAAGTTTTACGCCTACCGCCTTTTCTGATAAAAAAAGGGCGATCGCCTTAATAGTGCGATCGCCTTACTGCAACTATTCTTCAGGAAAAACCCACTTTGGCGGTTCTGTCATTTTTTTTCGCAACCGTTCTTCAGCAATTTCCAGCATCCGATCTAAAGAAGTCTCTTGAATAAATTTTGCTGACTCTTGCTTGTATTCCAAATTGGGACATTTATCGCCTAAAACACAGCCATTAATGCATGCGGTGGCACAGTCAATTGTATTTTCTGGCATATAAAAGTACGAAAATAAACTTTAATTGTTGTATCTGTAACTGTTTTTTATTATAAAACTTCGACTAGCGCGATAGCGCCAGCGCGCTCGCAGAGCTTCGCACTTCGGTAACTTGTAGCTAGGATAGCGATACAAGTAGAGATTCTAAACAGTGTTAGCAACAAATGAAACTATAGCAGCGATCGCCACCGCCGTTGTTCCCCAACAAGGTAGTGTGGGAATTGTGCGCCTATCGGGGACTACAGCACAAAAAATTGCTCGACATATTTTTCACAGTCCCGGTTCGCAAGTATGGGAATCGCACCGGATTATTTACGGCTACATTCGCCACCCTCAAACGCAAACATTAATTGATGAAGCTTTACTATTAATAATGCTTTCTCCCCGCTCCTACACCCGCGAGGATGTAGTTGAGTTTCACTGTCACGGGGGAATTATGGCAGTACAGCAAGTTTTGCAATTATGTTTAGAAGCTGGTGCAAGATTGGCGCAACCAGGGGAATTTACTTTAAGAGCTTTTTTAAACGGGCGACTAGATTTAACTCAAGCTGAAAGTATAAATGACTTAGTAGGGGCAAAATCGCCTCAAGCAGCGCAGGCGGCTTTAATGGGGTTAGAGGGTAAATTGCGATCGCCTATTAGTCAATTACGCGCTGCGTGCTTGGATATTTTGGCAGAAATTGAAGCGCGGATTGATTTTGAAGAAGATTTACCACCGCTTAATATTGAGGAAATTACAGGCAAGCTTAAGCAATTATTAGTAGAAGTAAGTGAAATTCTCATCACGGCTGACCGAGGCGAATTATTACGCAGTGGATTAAAAGTTGCGATTGTGGGAAGACCGAATGTAGGCAAGTCTAGCTTGCTGAATGCGTGGAGTAAATGCGATCGCGCGATCGTTACAGATTTGCCCGGTACTACCCGCGATGTAGTAGAATCCCAGCTAGTCGTTGGTGGTATTCCGGTGCAAGTATTAGATACGGCAGGAATAAGAGAAACCAGCGATAAAGTTGAAAAAATTGGTGTAGAAAGAAGTCTTATTAGCGCTCAAGGTGCAGATTTAGTATTGCTAACTATAGACGCTTTCTCTGGTTGGACAGAAGAAGACGCAGACATTTACGCATCTGTACAACATCGCCCAGTAATTTTGATAATTAATAAAATTGACTTAGCACAAAGCCCAACCCAACTACCTAACAATATTACGTGCATTGTAGAGACGGCGGCGGCTCAAAATAAAGGAATTGAGCAATTAGAGCAAGCAATTTTGACTACCGTACAAGCGGGATTTGTCAAGTCTGCTGATATGGATTTGGCAATTAATCAAAGACAAGCGGCGGCATTGACACGAGCAAAAATCTCATTGCAACAATTAATAGAAGCAGTAAATGCGACTTTACCGCTAGATTTTTGGACTATTGACTTAAGAGGCGCAATTCAAGCCCTAGGCGAAATTACTGGCGAAGAAATCACAGAATCAGTGCTTGACCGAATTTTTAGCCGTTTTTGTATTGGTAAATAACTACAAGCAAAAGTAATAAAGACAGTTTTTCGCCCTTTAATACTGCTGGAGTGAGATCGCGTTTCGATGCCAAAATTCCTAAGTATTACAGGAACAATGGGCAACTATATTGTTAGCTTAGAGTGCGATTCTCTAAGCTAACAATATATTATTGCTCCTCAATTATTCCGGTGTACCTACAGGTTTCCAATTAAGGTCGGTAACTTGGTTGGGAGTTAGATAGACACCACTGCTTAAGGTAGTGCCATTCATTAACCAAACTGACAGTGAACCGTTATTGTGTCGCCAGAAAATGTCAGTTTTACCATCATTGTTAAAATCGCCCGTACCTACAGGTTTCCAATTAAGGTCGGTAACTTGGTTGGGACTAAGAGAAACGCCACTGCTTAAGGTAGTGCCATTCATTAACCAAACTGACAGTGAACCATTATTGTGTCGCCAGAAAATGTCAGTTTTACCATCATTGTTAAAATCGCCCGTACCTACAGGTTTCCAATTAAGGTCGGTAACTTGGTTGGGACTAAGAGAAACGCCACTGCTTAAGGTAGTGCCATTCATTAACCAAACTGACAGTGAACCATTATTGTGTCGCCAGAAAATGTCGGTTTTACCATCATTGTTAAAATCGCCCGTACCTACAGGTTTCCAATTAAGGTCGGTAACTTGGTTGGGACTAAGAGAAACACCACTGCTTAAGGTAGTGCCATTCATTAACCAAGCTGACAGTGAACCGTTATTGTTGCGCCAGAAAATGTCGGTTTTACCATCATTGTTAAAATCGCCCGTACCTACAGGTTTCCAATTAAGGTCGGTAACTTGGTTGGGACTAAGAGAAACACCACTGCTTAAGGTAGTGCCATTCATTAACCAAGCTGACAGTGAACCGTTATTGTTGCGCCAGAAAATGTCGGTTTTACCATCATTGTTAAAATCGCCCGTACCTACAGGTTTCCAATTAAGGTCGGTAACTTGGTTGGGACTAAGAGAAACACCACTGCTTAAGGTAGTGCCATTCATTAACCAAGCTGACAGTGAACCGTTATTGTTGCGCCAAAAGACATCAGTTTTGCCATCGTTATTAAAGTCAGTAAAAGATGTCCCACCCACCACATTAAGTGTAATGTTGCCTGACAGCCCATTATAGCCATCTACAGCTATCTGATAAGTAGTACCAGCTACCGCATTAAAAGTTACTGAACTTGTCAGATCGTTACTATCGTCATTGCTAGCAATTAGTGTTGCACCTGAAACAGAAGAACCAGTATAAACCCCAAGGGTAGTATCAAAATTGCTGCTTTTTGTAGTAATTTGGACGCTGCCAGTTTTTAGGGCAGTCCATGACCACCAAACGGATTTGCCACCATTATTCGCGCCGTGATTAGCTTCACCAGTTTCTTTAGTTGCATTAGTGTTCGTACCAGTAGTAGCTACTAAAGCACCACGGACTACTGTGCGGTTTGCAAAGTTATCATTTGCTGGTCGAGTGATGGTTGTACCTGTAGCGTTTAAAAGATTAAGACGTGGCTTAACTACATTATTTCTAGCATCGGTTATGGCTACCCCTGTACTTGTCATCCGACTAACAGTTTGGTCTACAGTATCGGAGGGAAATAGAGCGCGCAATACTGCTACTGCACCCGCTACGTGGGGTGTTGCTTGGGATGTACCACCTTGGGTAATTCCGGCCGCAGTGATTTGAGCGCCAGGAGCAAGGAGGGTCAAAAAGTTGGCACTATTGGAAAAACAAGTAACTCGATCTGCCGCCGTGGTACTATCGGTGCAATCGCCCCAGCCTTGAAACCCTACATCAGAGTCATACACTGCCCCAACAGAAACCGCTCCAGTAGCACAAGCTGGTTCAGAAATTCCATTTGAATACCCCTCATTGCCCGAAGCAACTACCGGGACAATTCCTACGGCTCTAGCGTTAATAAAAGGTGTGCTGTATACACTTCCAGAACAAGTAGAGGGGTTGTTTATTGAGTTACCCAAGCTCAAGTTCATGGCTACGATATTATAGGTTGACTTATTTTGAATCGACCAATCGATCGCGGCAATAATGTCAACATCTTGTCCGCCGCTAGGAGCAAAAACATCAAGGGCTGCAATCTGAGCGCCTGGAGCTACACCCGCTACAATTCCAGCTACATTAGTCCCATGACCATCATCATCTAAGCTATTGTCATTGGTAGCAAAGTCTTGGGCATAGACGACCTTACACCCACTAGACTGAGTGGGAGTGGTGCAAGAACCAAAAGCCGAATGAGTATAATCTACCCCAGTATCGAGTACGGCAACGGTTGTCCCACTACCTATACGACCCGCCGCCGCTACAGGAGGTTGCTCGATTAAAGCTAAACTCTGGTTTAACGATGGCTTTCTTATTTCATTTTTATAGACTCTAACGACATCCGGGTTTGCCAAAAGATTGACTAGGGCAGTTTTTGATGGGAAACGCACAAAAGACATGGGTAAATGGCTATAATCTTTGATTACCTGAATGCCACTTTTACCTACGGTAGATAAAACTTGTTGTTTTTTCTGGGCATACTGAGCTACTTTGAAGCTCAGTACCTGAGCGTTGTGTTGACTAATACTTTGCGTTCTACGCAGATTTGCAGCTTCTTTTTGAATTTTACTATCGTTGTAAATAACAATTAGGTCTTGAGTTTGCCCTGCATCTAAACTTTCAAGTACCCCTAGGGGTGCTTTAGCTGCTGCTTGAGCTTCAATTACTGCCGCAGGAATGGCTAGTTGTGCTTTGACAGGTTTTGTTAGTAAAAAATTACCGATGAGAGCTAAAAATAAATACGAACTACAAGAGCAACAAAGTAAACCAGCGCGGAGCCTAAAATACAACTGCATAGATATTTAGCGATATAACTTTTAAGTCAATACATCTATCTAAGGATAAATTTTGTAAAAGTTACAGAGTTCCAAAATAACTTTATAAAAAAGTGCCAAAAAATACATAAAAACTTTATAAAATATGTATTGCAAGCTTTTTGCTCAAGTCAAGTCGAAACCTGAGTTATCAATTCTCTTTTGTTACTTAAAAAATAAAAATAATTAATTGGTTTCACGCCTAAGATAAGAGCGCAAATTTAGCGATCGCCTTGCAGGTAATTTATTTATTGCTGTAGTAGATAAGTCGCGTTTACGGCTGCAATAGAGGACTAATAACGTAAATAAGATAATTCCTACTAAATATTTAATTGCATCGCTGATATTAGGATTAGGAGAAAAAAAGCCCTCAATAGTACCAGCAATAACTAACATTGGTACAATTGCAAATAATAGCTGTGCGGCTTGAGAACCGTAAAAACGTAAAGCATCTAAGCGACGGTACTTACCAGGAAATAAAATTGCTCTAGCAATTAATAACCCCGCGCCACCAGCAAAAAATATTGCTGGTAATTCCAATGCACCGTGAGGAAAGACAAAAGCCCAAAAGGGATAAGCTAAATTATTTTGCCCGACTAAAGCTGCCACCGCCGCAATACTTAAGCCATTGTACGCCAGTATATAAACTGTATATAATCCGGCAGTTATGCCTCCACTTACTAAGGCAAAAGATACCGAAAGGTTATTAACTGTAATGCGGCTAGAAGCTAATGGTTCAATTCCAACGATTGAACCCATCCAAAGCTCATGCTTGTCCCTAACTTTGGTAATTAATTCTTGCGGAACAACTAAAGGTAAAAATGCTAGGTCTTGCCAAGCGTACCACCAGGCGATCGCGGCTCCAAATAAAAATATCCCTGTCGCCAAGGCAATATATCCCGATGTTTGCTGTATTAACAAGGGTAAACCCGTGCGATAAAACTCTTTTACTGCTTGCCATTCTTGCCGCCGCGAACCTTGATAAATTTGGTTATAACCGCGAGTTGTTAAGGATTGTAAGTTTTGAGTAATTAAACTGCCTGCTTTTTGGGTACGAGCGCGCGCAAAATCTGCGGCTACGGAGCGATACAAGCTTGCTAGAGTGGCTATTTCCTCAGCTTTTAGCGATTTAATCCCCTTTTTTTCTACCTGCCCTAGCAAGGCATCTAGATGCTTCCAGTTTGGCTCTCGTCTGGCAATCCAACGTTGAATGTTCATTAACTTTGTGGTCAATAAGACTTTGCTAATTTAAGATAGCGCTATTCCCCTAGATAGATATAAAATTATCGGATACTTTTTATGGTTATATCCACGCAATCTCTAAGTGTTGGTAATGTTGTTACTGCTGCCTTCCGACTTTACCGTTCTCACTTAAAACAATATATTGGTATTTCCTTTAGAGCAATTTTATGGGCTTTGATTCCTATTTATGGCTGGGCTAAACTGCACTCCCTCAACGCTTTAATTTCACGTTTAGCCTTTGGTGAATTGGTAAATCAACCAGAATCATTAAATAACGCTCGTAATGAAATAAAGCCTAGGTTATGGAATTTCTTTGTGGTGCAAATATTAGTTGGTCTAATTGCTTATCCCCTGAATATAATTCACTCTGTATTAATTAATATCTTTGAAAGCATTTTAAGCGACCAGAATGAATTATTATTGATTATAAATATTGGATTATTTTTATTATATTTATTTGCTTATCTTTGGCTACATTCTCGGCTGTTTATTCCTGAATTACCGCTTGCTATTGAAGGAAATATGAGTGCTGGAGACGCAATTAGTCGTAGCTGGAAATTAACAAAGAACTACGAATTTAAAATCATGGCAATTTTAACAGTAGCAGGATTGATTACCTTACCTTTAATCAGTTTAGCTTTAATTCCTTTAATAGCCGCCTTATTAAGCCTACCAAGCCTGATTATTAATGCTCCTTCAGTATCTCCTAACATTGGTTTATTTTTTGGATTAATTTTCTTCTCAATACTATTATTTTTAATAGTTGGGGTATTTACAAACCCTTTTTGGCAGGCAGTTAAAGCTGTAATTTACTACGACCTGCGGACGCAAAAAGAAGGGTTGGGGTTAACCTTGCGCGATGGAAATATTTAAGTTTTATGCACATTTTTAATCGCGTGACTCACCAAACTCCAGAAAGCGTAGAACTAGAGTTTGTTCTGGCAGGAATTGGCAGCCGGGCTTGGGCATTAATCATTGATTATAATGTTTTGGGTGTTATTTTAGTTTGTTTTTTGCTTATTTTAGGGACAGTTTCTAATGCAATAGTAGAGAGTTGGGGTAAGGTTTTCGGTACGCGGAATATAGAGCTATGGTTAGGTGCGATCGCCCTTGTAACTGCTTTTGCAATTAACACTGGTTATTTTGTCTTCTTTGAGACTTTGTGGCAAGGACAAACACCAGGAAAACGGTTAGCTAAAATTCGCGTTATCCGGGATGATGGTCGACTTCTTGGGCTGCAACAAGCAGTTTTAAGAGCAATACTTAGAAGTATTGACGACACCTTTTTTATTGGGGCATTTTTAATTATGCTTACAAATAAAGAAAAGCGTCTAGGAGACTTATTAGCTGGGACTATTGTAATTCAAACTTTAGCCTCAACTACCTCTACAATTGCCGTATCTAATAAAGCGCAGGAAATAACCAAGCTATTACAACACCAAGCTAATTTTAGCCAGTTATTACCCGATGAATTTGCTACTATCAGCGACTATCTCCAGCGACGGGAGAAAATGCTTCCCCAAGCAAGAGAGAAAGTAAGTTTAGAACTAGCCAAGCAAACTAAAATAATTATTGGCTTAAATAAATTACCAACGCCTGTAGAACCTGACGTATTTTTAGAGGCTGTATATCTAGCCTATCAACAGTATAAATAGAGACGATGCGATGCAACACATTTCTATTAAACCTCTTGCATGAATTCAGGAGCGCTCCTTAAGTCCCCCATGAGTTGGGGGACTTACGCCCCGGTTTTCCCCAGAATTAGGGAGACTAGAAGGCAAAAGATTATTCACGCATAGAACTATGGAAATGCCTACTAACCACCCATACCAGGAATTAAGCTACCACTAAGACGCTTGAGAGCGCGTCCCGCCACATCGCTGTAACCCATCTCTCCACAAAGGATTTTACCCATCCGTTGAGTAGCGGTAGGACGCTTCACCCCCACTCTATAACCAATTCCTGGGACTCGGTAGAATACCGCCGCCAAACGCTGCGCCCAAATCATTTCCGCTCCCCATTCTTCGGTAATAACTTGGGTGTATTTTTCTAACGCATCCAAATCGCCAGCGATAGCGCGATCTATTGATTCTGCCGCTTTTAAACCGCTAAAAATTGAGGGACGAATCCCCTCGGCGGTCATGGGATCGACGACACAAGCCGCTTCCCCAGCTAAAACGGCATTTTGAGTATGCAGTCTTTGATTTCCATCCCACAAACACAAAGGATGACCGTATTGTTTGGTAGTTTTCATATCAATGCCGAACAATTGACTGTATTCGTCTAAGATTTTCTTAAAGTCTTGTCCTTCACCACCGCGAAAAGTCCCAATACCAATCGAGTAACCATCGGCTTTAGGAAAGTTCCAAATATAACCGTTTTTAACCATTCCAAATTCAAAATGGGCAATATTACTGTTTTCTACTTTAGCTACAGCCTCCGCCTCTAAAGCTCCTCCTAAACGGCGCTGACGCTCTTTAAATCCTAGCAATTTTGCCATTGGCCCTTTAGCTCCATCGGCCGCAATCAAAAATCGTCCGTTAAACGCACCATTGCTAGTAGTAACTTGCCAAGAATCGTTTTGAAACTCAATGCTTTTAACTTCCGTACTATCTTTCAGTTCTGCGCCTTGTTTCTGGGCTTGCTGGATCAAAAAGTGGTCGAAAACATCGCGCCTAACCATCCACATAGGCTCTGGTGTATTTAATTCCGCCTGTACCGGATCGCCCATTTTCCAGGTGTAGCGAATGGTATTGACTTTAACGGAAATTGCTGGGGAAAAGTCAAAATCAAACCACTTGGCGATCGCCGGAGACACTCCACCGCCGCAAGGCTTGTATCGTGGGAGCGATTCTTTTTCTAACACTAAAACGGAACGCCCTTTTTTAGCTAAATGATAAGCCGCCGTGCCACCTGCGGGGCCTGCTCCGACAATAATGCAATCGTACATAATACTAAATTTAGCTCCGAACTATACTTAAACTGGTAGATAACCTGAGACGACTTTAACTAATTTTGCGCCTTTCGTCACAGACCTATTAGTCGCAAATAAGCATTTTACAAAAACAACACAATAAGCAAAAAATCGTCAAATGCTTCTACCTCACGTCTAGGTCACGATCTACCAAGGACTGAGAGAATATGAATTATCCTGTTTTGAGTTAGATCGATTGTGAAATTTCCCACAAGTTCCCCCGCCCAAACCCAAACCCGCAAAGCCGATCATCTGCGAATCTGTCTTGAGGAAGATGTGCAATTTCACGTTAATACAAATGGTTTAGAGCGCTATCATTTTACTCATTGTTGTTTGCCGGAACTAGATCGCAGTGAAATTAATCTGACTACAACATTTTTAGGAAAAAGGCTATCAGCACCGCTATTAATTTCCTCTATGACGGGAGGTACAGAGCAAGCGGGAACGATTAACCAGCGTTTAGCAGAGGTTGCCCAACACTATAAAATAGCTATGGGTGTAGGTTCTCAAAGAGTTGCTGTAGAAAAGCCGATTGTTGCTTCTACCTTTGCCGTGCGATCGCACGCTCCCGATATTCTCCTATTTGCTAATTTGGGCGCTGTGCAACTTAATTACAACTACGGATTAGAGCAATGTCTGCGTGTAGTCGAGCAAATCGAAGCTGATGCTTTAATTTTGCACCTCAACCCCCTACAAGAGTGCATTCAAACTACTGGGGATACTAATTTTCGTGGTTTGCTAGACAAAATTAGTATGTTATGCTCCGTTTTACCTGTACCAGTAATTGCTAAAGAAGTAGGGAACGGCATTTCAGCAGTAATGGCGAAAAAACTTTTAGAAGTAGGAGTAAAAGCAATCGATGTTGCTGGGGCAGGGGGAACATCTTGGGCAAAAGTAGAAAGTAAAAGAGCCGAAACACCGTTGCAAAGACGCTTGGGAATGACCTTTGCCGATTGGGGTTTACCTACTGCTGAATGTATTGCAAGCATTCATCGCGCCGCCCCAGAAATACCGCTAATTGCCTCTGGTGGATTGCGTCATGGTTTAGATATCGCTAAAGCTATAGCTTTGGGGGCAGATATGGGAGGGATGGCATTACCATTTTTACAAGCGGCGGCAGAATCGGAAGCGGCTTTAGAATGCTTAGTTGAAGTATTAATTGCGGAAATGACTACAGTGTTATTTTGTACGGGAAATGCCAGTATAGAGCAATTAAAAACATCCTCAGCTTTACAAGCGCTGTAGCAAGTGCGATCGCCTAACCCACGAATTTTTAAAACTTTAAGTTAGATTGGTAGTCTATTAAAGCTTGAACTAGGCTGCTAATCAAAACGTAAAAAAGTTAGCTATTGGCTAACCGCAAGGAATATCAAAATGCGTAATTTTATTAAACAAACTTTTACCAGCGCGATTGGCAGCTTAATTGGATTATTTATTTTCTTTGGACTGGGAACCATTGGACTAATCGGATTACTAATTGCCGCAGGCTCTCAAGATAATAGTCCGCAAGTAAAAAATAAATCGGTGCTGGTATTAGATTTAGCGCTGAATATTACTGACTCTAAACCTAACTCAAGCACCAGCGCCGCTTTGCAAGAAGCACTATCAGGAGAAGATAGAAATAGAGTTACACTGCGTACTGTTTTAGATACTTTAGAAAAAGCCCGACTCGATCCGCGCATTGTTGGGATTTATTTAGATGGTAGTAAAAGTAGTGAAGAAAGTACGACAGGGTTTGCCACTCTTAAAGAAGTAAGAGCCGCTTTAGAGAAATTCCGCGCCGCCGGGAAAACCATCGTTACTTACAATGTGGAATGGAACGAACGAGATTATTATCTTAGTTCCGTAGCTAATAACGTTGTTATCAATCCTTTGGGAGCAATGGAGCTTAACGGCTTAAGTTCTCAACCAATATTTTTAGCAGGAGCTTTAGAAAAGTACGGCATCGGAGTTCAAATTATTCGCGTAGGTAAATTTAAAGCCGCCGTCGAACCATTAATTTTAAATAAACTAAGTCCAGAAAACCGCCAGCAAACCGAGAGATTACTAAGGGATGTGTGGGGAGAGTGGCAAAATGCTGTGAGCAAGAGCCGCAAAGTGAGCATTGCTAAATTGCAACAAGTCGCAGACAATCAAGGCATTTTAGAAGCTAGTGCCGCAAAAAGTAATGGTTTAGTCGATAAAATTGGGTATTTTGACGAAGTTTTAGGCGAACTCAAGCAGTTAACTGGTAGCAAAGCCGAAGATAGAACCTTTCAGCAAATTAGTTTAGTAGACTATTCCGAAGTTTCTGGTAAGTCTTTAGGTGTAGAACGCAACTCAAAAAATCACGTTGCTGTAGTTTATGCCGAAGGTACTATTGTCGATGGACAAGGTGGAGTAGATCAAGTAGGAGGCGATCGCTTTGCGCGTATATTCCGCAGATTGCAGCAAGATAAAGCTGTAAAAGTCATCGTTTTGCGCGTCAATAGTCCAGGAGGTAGCGCCACAGCTTCAGAGGTGATGCAGCGCGAAATTAAAATTATAGGCAAAACTAAACCTGTAATTGTTTCTATGGGTGATGTGGCCGCGAGTGGGGGCTACTGGATTGCGACGGACGCTAACCGCATTTTTGCCGAACCAAATACAATTACAGGTTCCATTGGCGTGTTTGGAGTGCTGCCAAACTTCCAAAAACTTGCAAATAATAATGGCATTACTTGGGATGTAGTTAAAACCGCAACTCTTGCCGATAGCCAAACTGTGACGCGTCCTAAGTCTGCTCAAGAGCTAGCAATTTATCAAAGTTCTGTTAATCGACTTTATAGTTTGTTTCTCAACAAAGTTGCTGAAGGGCGGAAACTGCCAGCCGAAAAAGTAGCAGAAATTGCCCAAGGTCGCGTATGGTCAGGGGTAGCAGCAAAAGAAATTGGTTTAGTTGATGAAATTGGTGGGATCGATGCAGCTATTAGTTACGCAGCTAAACAGGCAAAGTTAGGCAATGATTGGCAAGTAACCGAGTATCCCGCCGTTCGCAGTTTTGAGCAACGTTTACTCGGGCAACTAGGCAACGAAGCGCGGGTAAGATTAGGGGGTGAAGCAACAAGCAAGTCAACAGATTTGCTGACGGCGGAGTTTTCAAAACTAAAAAAAGAGTTAAAGGTATTGCAATCAATGAACGATCCACTGGGCGTTTATGCTCGTTTGCCCTTTACCTTGCATATTGAATAAATTGTTGAAAAGACTATTTTCTCAAATCGGATTTATCATCGCTCAACAATACAAAAGAAAGTAGTCAGTAAAATCACGGTTGTATTTTGAAACTATCCCGATAAGATTAGGAAAGTTTAACTATACAAAAGCGATCGCACATCTACCTATGGATACAAAAACTAAGCGGCTAGCACTATTAGTAATTTCCTGTAGTGCCGTTGGGGTAATTTTAGGCGGTAGTGCTAGTTTGGCAGACAGCAATCAATGCTGGCAATCCCAAGAGGTGACCAATGACTGTCTAACTACCGATCCATTAGTTAAAACTATGCAAGGTATGAGTACGGGTTTAATTGCTGGATTTGTCGCCGCCGTAGCAGCGACATGGCAAATTAAACATGAGGAATAGTATTAGCTTTAACCCCTAACGCTAAACATTCCCGCGATCGCTGCCGCCGCCGCCGAAGTAAAAGCCGAACCAAATAACCACCAAGCTGCCGTTTCTGCTACTTTTTGGGTAGCTTTTGCTTGAACAATTGCTTGTTGTTTGCGGGTTTGCTCAATTAGTTGCTCTAATTCTTGACTAAGTTGGATTGAGTTTTCCTCGGTTTGAGCAGGTTGAAGCACGGCAAGAACAGTCTCCGGGGTTGATTTTGGCGGCTGTTGTCCCCAAAGCTGCTGCCAATAAGTTTCAAACTGATCCATTGCTAGATTGACATCGTTTTTGGAAAAGTCTGTACGGCTGCTAACTAAGTCTACAAAAGTTTGCCGCCCGATATTTTGAATGTGGTTATCGCGGGTCATTGATTGCATTTCGGGTTCAACAATTAACTTTTCAAATTCTGCTTGAAGTTGATGGCGATCTTCTTCTGGTATTCTTAGCTGTTTTAAGTAACTAGAAATCGCCTGTCGGCTGCGATCGTAATCTATAGCACTACTAAGTTCGCGGCGCACCGTAGTAGCTGCGGCTTCGGCGGTAGAAACCACGCGATCGCTTACTTGTTTGGCTCCTAGGGCGATCGCGGCTGTACCAATAATTCCTTGCAATCCAGAAGTTGCCGAATTGACTACCGTACCAATTACCGAACCTACGGTAGTTACGCTAATCCAAACGAGTAAGGTGAAGTAAGTTGCCCAAATGGTTAGCCCAAAAATTGCCCCTAAAACTTCATCGTTAACTAAACTGAGTTTTACCGCCAAAAAACAAGCCCCAAATAAAGTAATGCTAAGAGTTCCCAGCGTTCTTAAGCCTACTATTGTGCCAATTTTGTCAATCGTATCGTCTAAAGTTTCCGATTCATCGGTTTGTTCTTCGGAGTCTGCGTAAGAAATACCCAAAGCAATGAAAAAGTTAGCTAATAGTAGCTGAAAAGCAAAAGCTAAAACTAACCCGGCAATTAAGACTAAAAAGCCTTGCGATCCTGAAAAAACGGAATTAGTAACGTCTCCCAACGGTAAATAAGCGATCGCACCGTCAAACCGAATTATTCCCACCCACTGCAACATAGATTTTTTTTTTAACACTACTATAAATTTTTGATAATACTTTTTCCTCTCTCCGCGTCTCTCTCTAATGAGCGAAAAGTAGTTTTTTACTGCAAAGACTAGCCTTTTAGCCGACTAAAAGCGGTAGTGGCGATCGCGCACCCAAAGACTAATGGGTACGCCATTACCTTGCTTATCGACTTTTATTTCTACTACAAGCGATTGCGATCGTCCTCTTTGCGCTTGACTAATAGCTTGATTGATTTCTTGCTGTTGAGCTTCGGGAAAGTAATAAGTTTCCAATCCGTAGCGAATTGAACTAACCGCCCCTGTACCTTTTAGAGCTATTTGGTTGGCTGGTAAAGAAGTGGGGATAGTTCCACTTACTTTTATGGGTTTCCAAGCTACAGGCGGCTGTTTTGCCCCTGCTGGTGGCGATTCTAAGACTACATATAACTGCGTCCCAGAGGCGAGATAGTTTGAATTTCTACTTTTTTGTTGCTTGGTTACTTCTTGCCAACCTGGAAGTTTTTGTAAGTTTTCTAGGCGAGAAATGTCGTAACTTAAAGTCTGCGAGTAACCCCGCAATGGATCGTAAGGATCGACAGGGATTGTCTGCAATACTACTGTTTTGCCTGTAATGTGCGTATAAATTGATTGGGCGGGTAAAGCTAAAATTAGTCCAACTTGAAATAGTAAAGGTACAGCAAACCGCCAAATAGGGAGCGATCGCGTTTCTTCGTTTTGTGTCATAAAAACCTCTTAACTTTTAATTAGTCGTATTACCAAAAGTTCTGACATATCTTTCAAACCATAGTCCGATCGCAATTACGCCAATTCCACACAAAACAAAGACTAAAGACTTAAAAAATAATCCAGTATTAGCTAAGAAAAACCAATTCAAAATTCTTAAAACTAATAGCAATAAACCAAACCAAAAAGCTCGTCTTTGCCCGTGAGTTAAGCCTTCTCGCATTAAGCCAATAGACAAAATAAATAGCAGCGCATTAAAAGCAAAGGTAGCAAATTCAGGAATTGAGGTAATGTAAGTATGCCAAATAGAAATTAAGATAGAAACTCCTATCAACAAACCAATAACAATTGTCGTCAAGTCTTGCGATTGCATTGGGCGGTGTCTAATGATTCTTTTGCTTAAACGCACCCATTGCCAAATTCCTACAATTATTAAAACGCATAAACTTATCAGAGGAAACAAGTTTACTCTCGACAAATCTGTTTCTAACGGTTCGCGCGACCAATTAGTCCACAAACTATAGAAAGAACACGAATAAAATGCTCCTGCTAGATAAATAAGGGCAAGATTTTGAGAAATTGTTTTAAAAGACCTCGATATTAGGAGATTTCCTCTGAAGTCGTCGTAACTCCATAATAAAACTGGCGGTATTGCAAAAAAAAGTGCGATTGCCGAACCACCTATTTGTAGTGTAGATAAATTAAATAACTTACCTATTCCATAGCTGTAGTAAATTAGATTACCGAGTAAAGCCGATACTATTGCGATCGCACTAAAAGCAAATACCCAACGTGACTTACATAAATATGCTAAAGGGATAAACATTATACAAGCAAGTATGGGCATATTTTCCCCTATCAAAGATGACCAAGAAAGTTGTTGATATAGCCAAGCACTATCAAATGCACTATCTATAGCAAATCCCCATTGACCAATCCAAATTAGTAAAATAGCTAGTAAACTTAATGATGTTAAACGTAAACTATAAGCCATTGCTAGTACGCCAATTCCCCAAGCAAGCATCAATTCATAAAAGGAATTATTGACTTGATAAATTTGCCCCATCAGTGCCATATTTGCACCTAGTATTAAAGCTCCAAGTATTAATAATCCATTACCGAGGCGCTGGCTAGAATCTCTCGGTTTTCTCCAAATATAGAAACCCGCGATGTTGATACTTACAAACAAACTTACTAGCAATAATACCTTGGCGTTTTTTGATAAATCTTGCCAGTTAGCGGCGACAAAAGTAATTACTCCCAAGCCAATTAAAATACTTCCAAGTCCAATTAAAACTACTATAAATTGGTTGCGCGAAGATGTATCAAGGGTATTAAATTGATAACGTTGCGATAGTTGCTCGTGTTGAGAATCGTTAATTAATCCTTCGGTACGCCATAACTCTGCTTCTTGGCGTAGTTGGCTGCGAAACTTATCTGTACTCAAAATAAGCGCCTCTTTTTTTATCAACAAAGAGTTTCAAAAATTTGAAAACTATATTTACTTTATTTTCAAACCATAGATAGTATACAAGTTACCTAAGTGTGACACTTTAGACGTTGGTATATTTATTTTAACTAAACTATTCGGGCAAAATATTATTAATTTGGTAAAACTTCTAGTTCTTTATATCCTGCTTGCGGGTCAATAGTTCTATTAAAATAAAAGTCTTCGCTTACGCCAATGATAAGTTCCGCCGTTGTATAAATAATGCAACCAATTTCTAAATGTCTGCCGATAGTTTTACCTTGACTATCAGCTATTGTTATGTGTAAATGAATGCCTGTTGTTGCTAACGTACCGTTAAGAGAAAGTATTTCAAATTTATCTTGCAAAACTGTGGCTTTATTTTGGTTTGCAAAGCGAATACTTGCCTGTTTTAAGCTGCCTATTGCTGTTAGTATAAATCCGGCTTTTATATCTTTTTCTTGAGTAAATGTTTGTAAGACTTGGCGTAAATCTTGTTCAGGTTTTAGTCTCAAAGCAAAAGTTTTCATAACAGCAACAAGAGTATATATACGAGTAAAAATTAAACTTACTATAAATATATCGGTATTTTCACTGTAACTTGTACTAAATATGCTTCTTAAAATAGGCGGAAATAGCTATTTTTAGGATATATAATGACTGCACCTTTAGCACAGTGCCAAAATTTACAAGCGCAAGTAGAAACTATACTTCAGTTATCGCATCAAGAAGCAAATCTGCGATCGCACGATACAACTTCTGTACAAGCTAGTTTAAGAAAAGCCGTTTCTCCTACCTTTGAAATCGTCTTTGCTGGTGCTTTTAGTGCGGGTAAATCGATGTTAATCAATGCCTTACTAGAAAGAGAACTATTATATAGTGCGGAAGGACACGCTACAGGTACAGAATGTTACATTTTTTACGCTGAAGCCGAACAAGAAAAAGTTATTTTGACTTTTTTAAGTGAAGTAGAAATTAAAGAACAATTAGTAGCATTATGTCAAAAATTGGGTTTAACTGCACCAAGTAATATTAATGACACTGAAATGACCGATTTGTTGCGCCAAGCTGGTGTAGCAATTATTCAAAAAGAAGGCGGTGAGAGTAAATCGGAACGCGCAAAACAAGCCAAGGCTTTAATACTTTTACTAGAGGGACTTGCAGCAAATCGCGAGCGCATTCATTCGCTAAATAATGCTACATATTCAATGGAACAGTTTAACTTTTCCAATCTTAAAGAAGCCGCAGGTTATGCGCGTCGGGGGAGTAATAGTGCTGTTTTAAAACGAATTGAATACTATTGCAATCATCCTTTATTAGCCGATGGTAACGTAATTATTGATACCCCAGGAATTGATGCACCCGTACAAAAAGATGCGGAACTTACTTATCGTAAAATAGAAAACCCCGATACCTCCGCCGTTGTCTGCGTACTTAAGCCAGCTTCTGCGGGAGATATGACGAAGGAGGAAACAGAATTAATCGAAAAAATGCGTTCTAATTCAGGAATACGCGATCGCGTTTTTTATGTTTTTAACCGCATTGATGAAACTTGGTACAATACCCAGCTAAGACAGCGTTTAGACGACTTGATTATAGCTCAGTTTCGAGATACTACTAGAGTATACAAAACTAGCGGTTTACTAGGATTTTACGGCAGTCAGATCGAACATACAAGCGGACGCGATCGCTTTGGTTTAGATTCAGTATTTGCGGAAAGTGTAAAAAGTTTAAATGGAATTGAGGAAACACCGCAGTTTGTTAATGAATTAAATCGCTATTGTGCAAACTCTGGTAAATTACCTCCTGGTAAGTTTCGGATTTCTGTTAATAGCTTTGAAACTCCAAATCAAAACTATGTACGCATACTAGCTGAACAAGGAATGCCTTTAATTACCCAACTGATTCAAGATAGTGGTATTGAGGAGTTTCGTTCGGCGATTACTCGTTATTTAACCGAAGAAAAACGCCCGCAATTATTTGCAAACTTAGCTGACGATTTACAACCAGTATGTATTAGTTTACGGAACAACTATCTTACCAAGTACCGGGAGTTAGACAGTCAGCCCCGCGAAATTGAATCAATGAAAGCGCGGGAATTAGAACTACTAAGTCAGGAGTTACAAGAACTGGGAGATGAGTTTTTACAGCATATTCAATCAGAAGTTAATCAGTTAGTAACAAATAAATGCGATGGTTTCGAGCGAGATTTTTTATTGCTGCAAACTCGAATGATTGGCAAGTTGGACGAACTATTAAATACTTTTTCTGTTGCTGATGCCTACAGCCGTGCTACTCTCAGCCATCGCCGCAATGCTACCGCACCCTTAATTGCTATTTTAGTAGAAGCTCTTTATTATTTATCTAACCAGTTGGAAGATGTTTTAGTAAAATCTTGCCAGGAAGTTGTTAGTAGCTTTTTTCAACGATTAATTCAACGAGTTCAAAAAGCAGAGTATTACAGCGATTTGTACAGGTTATTAGGCAATGATGCTGGAATTGAAAAACAAATAAAAGGACTAGAATCTTTAGTACAGCAAGCTTTAATGAGTGCAGCACAAGTAGAATGCGATCGCTTTGTAAGAGAAAGTCCTAGATTTTACGATGAGGGTACATTTTCTATATATCAATTTCGTCAAACTTTAGCGCAAACATCGCAAGGTTACGATTGCGAAAGTATGGTGCAAGCAGAACCCGCAATTAGACAGTTGTTAAAGTTAGATTTTGAGCCAAAAGTCTCCGAAACTATCCGCAAAAACTTCCGCCAAACTATTAACCAAGTTCTCAAAACTCAATTGTTACCCCTTGCAGAAAAACAAGGAAATGAGATTTTACAGCAATACAATAACGCTCGTACTTTTTTAGAGCAAACTTTGGAGAAAGAAGCGGAGGAAAAGATTGCTGGAAATATGCGATCGCAAAAAGAAGTAGAAAGTAATATAACTGCTTACAATCAAGCAGTTTGCGGTATTAATGATTGCTTGCAAGCAATGCAATTAAACAGTCATTTGTTACCAGTAATTGGCGATTCTGATTTTCCGTTTTCTGATTCACTGCTATCAACAGTTTCTACTTCTAAGACTTCAGGCGCAAATTCTAAAGTAAGTCTAACTTTCCCTCTTTGCCAACTTTTAGCGCCAGGTTTGAGCATTTTACAATCTAGTCCATCTCTAAACCATTGTTCTTTATCTTCTGTCCATGTGTTTCCCGATTTTTCTTTAATTATTGGCATTAAAGCAGCGATAAGTTCATTAACTGTAAAAGTACGGTTAGTAACTAAAAGCTGTCCAGTATAAACTGATATAACATCTTCGCTTGTCAAGTTTTCAAAATTGTTATTCATTACTATTTCCAATTAGGTAAAGTTTATTAATTTGCGCTGGCGGGTTTTGACTATGTAAATGCAAATTTCATTCGCTGCTTTTAATTATCTTTGTTTATCATTCGCCGAATATCATCAAGAGGTGATTCGGATTGATTACTTTCTAGCTCATTGCTTTGTATTGCTTGTCTAACTTCAGGCTCATCAGGACAAAATTCTAGAGTAAATTTAATTCTTAGGTTGCCTTTTTGCCAGCCTCCACCACCAATACTTAGAATTTCGCAGTTTTTTCCATCACTAAACCACTTCCGGTTATTATTTTGCCATCTATTCGATATAAGTTCATTAATACCTGTTCCTTTTATTCCCTGAGACTCTAAATACTCAACTAAGGTATCTGGTAATTTATCTTGCAGCGCAAATTGTAATGCTTGTTTAAATTTACCAAATCTACACATTTCAGATGAATTAGATGAATTAAATGTTATAACATCATCGTCACCGTAGTTTGACTGATAAAATTTATTTTCCATCTCGAATATATTTCCTTAAAAGTGTTTGCGTTTTTACAATTAACATAACTACCATTTATTAGTTATGTGTCAAAACCTGTTTTTGCAGACTAAAAATTATAGCCCACTTATGCGTATTTTGATTGTGTAGTTGCGAGTTAAATCGACAAAACTTCCAAGTGGTTGAAACTTGCAACTTCTGCATCAACCACAACCGATTTAAAATCAGTATCGCTAATTACTGGTAACAAATGACTGTTTAATTGCATTGCTTGCAAGCAATCATTAATACCGCAAACTGCTTGATTGTAAGCAGTTATATTACTTTCTACTTCTTTTT
>Ga0181464_1000017_pt1 | contig 33883 bp, 29 predicted proteins | sample InSIn2gowninarea_FD_119074 | JGI IMG/M metagenome (GOLD analysis project Ga0181464, IMG submission 119074) | Clean room microbial communities from NASA Spacecraft Assembly Facility at Jet Propulsion Laboratory, Pasadena, California, USA -... ...
GATTTGCTCGAGGATGGAGCGGCATGTGGTGGAGACATCATCAATCAGCATGCGCTCGGCGGCAGCTATATACTTGTGAACAACTGCTTGACCATTTGCGTCGTCTGCATCCGCAGCTTTCTTGACCACGTTTGAGAGTTTGTTTACGGCATCGCCGAGATTCACAGCGGTTGGCCGGCTCTTCTTCAGATATTCTAGTCTTTCTGTGATCTGATCACGAGCTTCGGAAGCTGACTGGGCAGATATGGTTGTTCTGGTGCATTCAACAGCTAGAGCAAGAGCCGCAACTATGGCAATTGCTGGGGCACCACGAACTTTCATTTGTTTGATGGCATCGAATGCATCTTCGCAGCTCGAGATTGGGATGTAAATTGAGTGGTGTGGGAGGAGCAGCTGATCTAAGATCTCCAACGTGGCTGCACCAAAACTTGATGCAGGAGTATACTTTATCGCCTGAAGGACCATGACTACAGTTTCGTCGTTTTTAGCGGAAGTCTTGGGACGATTAGCAAAACGAGCGTGTTGATTCACTGAAGACGTTGGCAGTCGAACCCGATTCTTGCGAGACTGCTAGACTGCGCCTTTGCAATCATAATAAACACGAGTACAAAAGAACTGGTCTAAAAAAAAAACTCATGTGCCTGAGGCTCTGCGATGTGGGGCAAGCTGAGATAGAATATTGCCCCTCATGATGTCAATCGTGCCTAAAATTGTTGTTGATGTGGGGACCCAATATCTCCCATTCTGGTGCCAACCCTGAAACTATCACACCGGTACCAAGTACTGCCAGTACTGCGCTGTGCTAAATCCGTCTGGCCCCTATCACAAAAGAGAAGACAAGCACCAATATCTACACGCAGGCATATGATGTCGCTGCCTGAAGTTGCTCAGAAAGGCTTCTCATCCTCCGTTGCATATGACTCTCACCGACCATCATACCCACCCGAGTCTGTCGAAAGACTGCTCGAAGTTCTGGAGATCAAAGATGTCAATGGCGTAAAGATACTGGATTTGGGTGCTGGCACCGGCAAACTGACTGCACTTCTAGCGGCCAGACCCGAGGAGTATGATATTGTTGCCATAGAACCCCACAGTGAGATGCAGAAGGAGTTGGAAAGCAAGCAGCTGAAGCGTGTCACAGTACAAGGAGGAACAGCAGAAAACATGAAGAATGTGCCGAACCAGACCTTTCAAGCGGTCATCGTTGCACAGGCGTTCCACTGGATGTCAAACATGGACACTCTAAAAGAGATTCACCGGGTACTCAAACCGACAGCATGTCTCGGACTCATTTGGAATATTGAAGACTACAACGCGCCAAAGGACTGGGACATGCATAGTGATTGGGAATCGACCATGAGAGATGTTATATGGAATCTAGACGACGGGCACTCCAGGTTTCGTGATATGCGATGGAAAGATGTCTTCGATGAACAGAACAAAAGCAGTCTACTCTCAATATTCAGTGCCGATCCACTGTTTGGTTTACCAATAGGAGAGGAAACATTCTCATTCACGTCGTGGTTGAAGAAAGAAGATATTTGGAAGAGGTTCAACACATATAGTCAGATCGCAAACCTCGATGCAGATCGATTAGCTAAGGTTGAGAAGACATTTTGGAATGCCATTAATTCACCTCAGACCAAGTTAGATGATCAAGGCCGAGTTGCTGTTCACGGCAAGACCGTTATAGCATGGACCAGCAGTATTCCCGATGAGCCGCTGAAGAGTGGTGGCTGACGGTAAAACTTCTGACCTTCCTTAGAACCATCTTCCATGAAATCTGTAACTGATCACCGCAGAGCACTCCGTACATACTCTAATTCCTGTCAACAGTCCACTGGCCTTTCTCCCCGGAACCCTTGTGTCCTCTATCCCTCTAGTGTTGACTCGAATTGCCTAACAGGAAAGAAGGGTTCGACTCATCAACGGATGAGCTTGTCCATGATTAACAGCTGTCGCTGCATGATCCCTAAAGCCGTTCTCGCGATGTCGTATCTGGAGTGTCGTGGTCATAGTTGTGCTTGTTTTCCTTTTTGCTTATTCGCTGGAGATGTAGAGTACATTGTTCCCTCGCACAAAAGCATCCCCATACGTTCGTCGTAGTTGCCCATTGACAAATTCCTGACATTTCTCGAGAGCAATATTCATGTAACCATCCACTGACTGCAGCTCGCCCTTGTAAATGATGCCCGAATTTAGTTTGACTGTGACCGCTGCGCCGATGATGCTAGACAGAAAGCTGGCAGGATCTCTGCTATCTCCTGAGTTGTGATTTTCCATGATCGCGCTATTTCGATTTTCAATGGAACAGTGGTTTTCTGATAGGATACCGTAGTGTCGAAATGGTGAAGACGGTAGGTATCTTTGGAGCGGCAGACTGCGCTTTTAGGGTATCTTGGTACTGTAGTGGTATATGCGCCTTGCGGTGGTGAAAGTTCGAATCCGTGTCTTCGGCGCAATTTCACTATCGCAAGTTCCCCGCGTAATAGAGTGGTTTCGACATGCTTGCAACAATAACCAGCCTGGACATTCTACAACGATTTTATGTCATACTTCTATTGTAAACATGAGATGAAGTGAAAGACACAAATTCAAGGTCTTGTATCCTTGTTTTTAACATGGCACTTAAGAAATCATTGTTCTCGAAGCCTAAATGGGCTGCGACAACCGCGACACCAGTTAATGAAGATCAACCTATTTTCGGGCAAAATGTCTATGAGGATATACTCGAAGCAAATCGCAAGAGAGAGGAGAAGCGACTAGCAAGACAGAAGGAGAAGGAAGAGAAGAAAGCACAACAGCGCAAGAGCGGCAGCGTCGATACTAAGTTCGAGGACCAACAAGCCGTCAAAAAGCGACGGGTCTCAACACCTATTCAACTAGACGACGACGAAAATGACGATGGATATGGACCGAAGAACTCGGATAGTGACTCAGAACAAAGCGACAAAAGTGTAAGGAGTGGTAGTCAAAGAAGCGACGCAAGTCATGATGAGGATGGCAGACCTGGCCTTCGAAGCACGCCAAAGAAGAAGAGAAGACTCGTTGACAGACTCGAGTCACCATCTCCAGCGAAGGGAGGAAACGCTGTAATCACCATCGACGAAGACGATATGGTTGGGGAGCAGGCGCAGCGTTCTCAAGGCATACCTGCGCAAGCGTCAAAGTCCAAAACGAAACCTCCACCTCCACCTCCACCAGAATCCGAGAGCGAATCAGAAGAGGAAGACGAATACATTCGAGAGCTCAAGCGAAAAGCGCGGGAGGCAGCCAGAACCAAAAGATCATTAACCACCACCACGACTTCGACACAACTGCCAAACAAACCACTTGATGACCGGCAATCCCCTTCAGCAGCACCACTGGAATCTACACATCACATCGACGACCCAACAGCAGGCTCAGACCACGGTACACCCACACCAAATGCAGACCCCAACGATCAATCCGACACAAAAGTCCAAATCCTCGTCACGACAATAATGCCCGGCTGCTCCGAACTAGTAGCCCAACGCTACGCCTCCCAACCACTCGACCAACTATTCAAGTACTGGAAGAAAAAGAACGAACTCGACCAACGCAAACTAGACGACAAAGTCTTCTTCATCTGGAACTGCCAAAAACTATACAACTCCACCACATGCCGCTCCATCCTCGAGCAAATCAAACGCAAACACGGCACCAAAAAAGACGGCTCCGACCTCGCAGAAGGGAAAATCCAAATCGAGGCTGTGACACAACATATCTTCGACCTCCGACTGAAACAGCGTGATCGTGCTAGAGCAGATGCCGAAGGCACTCCTGACACCACCACCAACACCACAGCAGCCGCAATAACAGCAGCAACAGACGACCCCCTCCTCCTCCTCGAGCAGCACCAACAACAGCAACAAAAACCAGGCGTAGTAATCCACCTAACCTCGCGGGACAAATCCATCCTCCCATTCCTCAACCTGCGCGTCCGACCAGATACAACAGTGGCACGCATCATAAGCGGGTATAAACGAAAAGTCAGTGTTGATCCGGCGCGGCTGATTTACCTTGTGTTTGATGGTGATAAGTTGGAGGATGGGATGACGGTTGAGGGGATTGGGTTTGAGAGTGAGGATGTTGTTGAGGTTGTGGAGTAGTGTTGTGTAGATGGATAGGTGGCTTGGGCAGGGAAGGCAAGGGAAGGGGAGGTATGTAGGTATTTGTCTGTTCGCGTTTGCAAATGTGTCTTCTTTCTTGGTGATGGATGCGTACAGCAGTCGGAGTGACGGTGGTTAAGATGTCTTGTTTTTGTTCAGATATTGATGATGATGATCACAAGCTGGGATATGAAAGCATGAAATGCGTTCCATGTACTACTACATCGTGGCGGTACATAGTTTTTAATTAATTCGATTTTTGTCGCCCTTCTTCTCCTCTGGTGTTATGTATGGAATAGATATAGTAGGACTTTCCTATGCGCGGATATATCATTGGAATTATTGTGCTAGTCTGGGGTATGGCTGATGGTGTTTGTGGAGGGTGTACTGTACTGTAGTTAGATACCTAGGCAGTGATGATGTCCGTTTTGTCATTTAGTTTGGTTTGGTTCAAGGTTCGCGTTCTGGACGGCTTGCTTCGCAGGATGAATTGTTGCTGGATAAATGGTGCGGGTAGGTTGGAGTAATGATCGTTAGACGAGACATACTGAAGGGGTAATAATGTGAGTAGCAAATTGAGTATGAAGAACAGCTTTGGATAGATCGAAGGTTGTGAATTTGACAAAAATTAGAGTGACTACCTATCTACCCTACTCGATCCGGGGGGCCCATTATATTAACGCATTTTCTTGTCATTTCCTCATGCCCTCATAGCGCCTCGTCCACAGACATTTCTGAAATATCCGTGAATCAGTTATAGAAAGTGCAGTAATCCAAATGGGTATTTCCGTCACACATTACTTCTTTCTCATGCATCCCTACCACACCATGTGCTCTTATGTTGTTGAGAACTTTCTAAGCTGGGGCTGGTTCTTCGGCAGCGGCGGATAGTCGGCCGCGGTTCTGAGAGACGTGGTTCTCCTCTTCCTCTTCCTCGTCTTCCTCGGCCTCGTACTCGCCGTGTTGGCTGGCAGGAACCCAACTTTGAGTTTCGCCTTGCATTGGTGCATCTTGGTGACTGAGATCGTGACCCTCGGCCTTGGCCTTTCTTCTCTGGCTGAGAGTTCGGGCACGGGTGCTAAGATTGCTTCGTACTGAGGCCTTGGATTGGACCCAGTTGGTCAAGGCATCTTCACAGTCTTGGATGATAGCCTTGGATGCCTCGTAACCGTCGTAGGCTGGTCTTGACTCGCCTGGGGTGACAGGAGTATCGTCAACGAGTTCAAGAAGATGCTTGCCGAAGCCAGCGATGATAGCGACCTTCTCACTGTGCTCTCGGATAGCATCAAACTGGTATGTGAAAGCAGCCTTCAACTTCTCACGAGTGATGTTGCTGAGTTGAGCCTCGGCGACAAGGGATTCGGCCTCAGCTCGAACCAATTCTTGTTCTAGGACAACAATTCTGGGGGAGTTGGGCTCCTTGTATTTCAATTGAGCAATCTGGTCGGTGATCTTCTGCTTGCGGTCTCGGGATGGCTGGACGGAAGCTTCGATGTTTCGAACAGATTTGATGGTTACTCGGTATTGGTCGTATCGGTCAACAAACTGGTCCTCGAGCTCACCCATCTCGTAGATGAGAACACCAAGCTTGTCGGTAACATCAGAGACGTCGTCATCGCAACCTTCACCCCATAGTGAAAGTTGTTGCTATTGTCGGGTCAGTAAATGTGTTCACTTCGGAAGGGCCGGGCCACTTACAGCGACTTCCATTCTTTCTCTGCCAACGAGTTCCATTGTTCGCATAACGTTCTTCTCCATCTTCACAAGCTGGTTGAGCTTCTTTGCTAGATCGGGGCCGAATGCGCCTGCTGTAGATTTTCTGAAGTTGTGACCTGTTGAATATAGTTAGTTATGTTGAGCAGTATTTCTCGTTCGGTGTTTGCCTACCGAAGTTTCCTCGACCGAACAATCGACCGGCCTTGGTAGAGGAAGATGGTGGTGGAGGAGTCTCGATTTGCGAGGCGGTTGGCGCCCGCGACTGGCGCATAGAGTATGTTCGGTGCATGATGATTGAGGTTGTTGAGCTTCTGTGCTAGGCAGAATAATTGAGTGTTGTTCGTTGAGTTGTCGCACGAGTAGTGATTTCGGGCGCGATAATTTAGGTTCGACGTTCTGTATAACAGAGATATAGGTGTCAGTGATGGGTTGATGAAAAGACGAAGGAAACAGTGTGCGCGGGAGCTCGAAGATAAGAGCTTAAAAGTTGCTCAAAAGAAAAAGCGCGATGCTTGGAAGCGATGACGTCGTCTGCAATTTGCGGAAAAAGATGGAGGGTGGAGGCCGCCCAGATTACAGCGCCACAACAGGTCGAGGCGCGTTGTGAAGGTCAACACAACCTGCATCGCTTACGCACTTTATTTATTGGTAGCTGTTACGATCTTATGTTAAACCGTTTAGACAAATACACGACACGGCTCGAGGTTGCACTATGGAAGTCGTTTGATACTTGATCTACCTGTGCCTTTCGCTCTAAACCTGTCGTGCTTCCAATGCACGTCTCTTCACAAACATTGATGCCGGCCCTGGTGGCACAGCAACCACCCTGGTCTCCGCCGCTGACGCAAACCTGTGTTGTTTGTTTGTCTAGCCCACCCACTGAACCCTTGGGACGAAAGGTTTAGGCGTCCCCGGAGTCGGATTTGAGCCAAGAAGTCTGTGAAAGCCCGCTTGAAGTGTCATCGTGTCGATCAAGGTTTCACTTATTGCTCTCTTAACACCATCCGCTTTATCCATTCGCGGCTCGCTTTGCACTAATCACAAAACTATCATTCTCAAAACATGTGGACGCGTTGCCAGGGGCAGCGCGCATCATAGTATCCTCTTAACAGTGATGGTTCTGTCAGGTTATTTCGTTCCTGTCGTTCATGCACTTGACAATGACGACGATGCGAACTACCTTGCTACCGCTACCACAAACGTAAGCTTGCCTTGAATAGGCTATCGTCTCGTAAACTTCCCAGTCATACTGCTAGCCTTCCGAGTTGCCCATGCTTTCCTCTGCGCATTCCCTCCACGACGACCATCTCCTGGGTTTATACGTCGTTGTCGCCTCTCTGCTGCTATCTGCTCGTCATGGTCCTCAAATCCTGCCTCCAACTCACTCTCTTCTGTCTCTGCTTCATCGGTCGGACTCGAAACATGTTCTTCGTCTTCGTCTTCGTCTTCGTGTGCATACTCGGAGCCAGAACCATCCTCCTCAGGTTCGACAGGGTTGTTTACTCTAAGCTTACCAAGAGCTTCCTCCATCGCCAGATCTCTAATTTCATCCTCCAGGTTTTCTTCATCTTCATCCTCTACTGCCCGCTTTCGCTTCTTGCGCACCATTGCTTGCTCATGTTTCCGTGCTGGCGTTTCCTCACCATCGTGCTTACCAATCGCGGTTCTGGTAAACCTGCCGCTGATTTTAGGCTTGGCCAAGGGTGTGATCATCCCGTTCTTACCGACGAGCTTTTCGCCCTTTTCCCAAAATTCTTTGTGTACCCATTCAGGATAGTTGTAGTTGTACAGTAGTTCTTCTCCTGCTTTGACTGCTCGTTTGGTGTAAAACATGACTCGTTGAACACCGTTGCAGAGAAGTGTCTTGGCTAGGACGTTAATGTTCTCATCTCGTTGAGAATTGTTCATAAATCGAGTCTTGTTACCGAAATTTGATCCGTCGATTTCTTGACTGTTGTTGATCGTGAAGAGATATTCTTGTTGGTTGTAATGGTAGACAACACCCCTTCGACTTGCTTCCTTGTTTTGCACGATTTCGCCCTTGTACTCTCCAACAAAGGCAAAAGCATCAAGGTTCTCACCTGCAAAGAGTCCCCATCCTTGCACCTCACTGCGAGCCTTGATCGTCCGTGCAGGGAGCGCAAGCTGGATACGATTGTTTCGGCAGCGGCTCTCCCTAATCTCTTCGCGATACTTGTTGCTCGGATCGAGTACATCAACCACACCGCAGTTCCCACATAGCCATGGATCGCATTCACGACTGTTTCTCCAGCATTCACAACGATCGTCATTGAAGCAGGGGCCTTTGCATCGGCATCCTTTGAAACGTCGCTTGCAGTCCCCAGTGCAGCCACAACTCCACTCACAGTGCACCTTCTCGTGAGCACAGGAGCATTCACTATTGCCAACGCACGGTCCTGTATGGGAACACGGTACGAAAGGCTGTCTCTTGTCGATAATGGCACTGCGCGACGTATCGTATCCACCAATCATTCTCGATATCTTTCGTCCCTGTTGGAACTCTATTGCGTCGCTTACGTCAGGAACCACCTCAAGATGCGGCATGATATGGTGCACATTGAGAAGAATTTCGAAGGCTTTCAAACAACTCATTTCACTGCCCAGGGTCCGTGCAATGATGCATGGTAAGCGGACGTTGTTGTTGTAAACTTTTGCTAAGTTGCATATACGCTGCTCGATCGGTGTAAGCTGTTGGATGTCGAGTTTTCTAATCTGCCCCATATGTTCCCTTCTGACTTGCAGACTGAGAAAGCACTGAAGACTACATGTCGTTGTCCGTCCCAGGGGAGGTGCATCACGAATCATAGCAACATCGTCGTTCTTCAGTCCTTTGAAGATGCCTTCATGGTCAACGCCATAAATCTCCTGAGGCCCAACATGCTTGCGAAAAAGTTCGGGTATACAGTAAAGGCCACAGATGTGGTGACCGTTGTCTGGTTTTGCAAGTGTGACGAGCATCCGTCTGCTGTTGTTCTCGTCTTCAGGGTCATTAATAAGCGCGTGGGATTCGTCGTTTTCATCACCTTCCTCATATGCGCCATGTAACAAGCAGTTGTAGACTGAGCAGATCGAACACATGCCCTCGTTGAGCACATCCGTATGTTGAGTCTGACCACTTGGCTTTGTTGTGCCAGGTTTGGCTTCGAGAAAATGCCATATCCCAACATTGGCAGCACCTTTGAATGCTTGGTACAACCACTGGCACCTCTGAGCATCAGCAGGTGCAAGATGACTGGAATCATTCATGGTTTGTGCAACTCTACTTTCTCTAAAAGTCATTTCGCAGGTGCCACATTTGCCGACTATATTCTGATTGAGCCACTCTGCAAGATCACTTGCATCCAGTCGTAGTTCTTTCATCAGACTTTGGAAACGGCCTGACCATCGGAATACTACGTCGAGACACCTACGCTGCTTGTAAAATTCTATGTCTGGAGTTCTGTAGGCATCTTTTAGCTCAGCCTCCTTAGTAGCCGACTCTGTAGGATCTGGTCCTTCATCATCGGGATAATAGGGCATGAACTTGAGTGTATGGAAATTTCTTGATAGAAAGCTTGGGCCGAGCCTTCCAATACTCCTATATTTAGGCAGGATTGGAACCTGGGGGTCGATAGTGAGTGTACCAGCTTCGACGACCACTTGATTGAAGCGCTTTGGACCGCCTCCACGCAGCGTCTTGATTTGGAATGTGATATTGTGAGGATGGGGTATTAGCAAGGCAGGGGAAGACTTTCTGGGTACAAGAAACTTCTTCCAAGGATTCTCTTTCCAGCAAGGGTGGCTCGTCCTTGTCGATCGTTGACCTGAGAATTTCGAACGTAATGTCTCCACCTGAACGAGGTACTCCCGGTGAAGGTTTAAACTGTTCTCATGATCCTTGATAAGCTCTTTCACTTCGTTCAGTGTCTGCGGAATCCACGAGTTCTGATGCATCAGATCTGGCTCGGAGTAGTCGTCGATTTCTGTCGTGCTAGAGAAACTCGGTGTAGAGGAACTTGATACTGACAAATCTTTGCGAGAAGGTTCACTATCTTGGTCCTGCACCGAGATCTGCAGGTCGTCTGGCATACGAACATCTGTAATGCTCGGTAACGTTTTCGGTGGCTCAGGAAGAGGGGCCATGGATCGCTTATGAATGCCAGAGAGTATAAGATTGGAAGCAAAATCGTTACCATCTTCTCCAGGGTAACGGCAATCGAACCCTGGCTCACAGCAACGACTGCACGGCTTCTCTCCATCACATTCTAAACCAGTCGCAATGCACTCGGTGCATCTGCGCTTGTTTCTAATCTCAAGTCTTCGAGCATTGTCCCTTTCGTCTGCTTGCTGCTTCAGTAGGCGATCTGGAACGGTTTTCGTATCTTTCACGAAAGGACTCACGCGCGAGGGCGTAGCAGTTTTCCCTCTGGAATGTGATGACTGCGGCGAGATAGCGCGTGACCTCGAAAGCGGCTGATTAGCTGATAGCCAGGCCGGAGGTGTCCAGCCCCTTATATTGACGAATGGTCTTCGTTCGGGAGTCGGCGTCGAAGTGGGAAACCGTTCAGTTGTGTGCGCTCGCGAGACAGGGGAGTGATGAGCACCTTGAGTCTTTGAGGAAGGTAAGTTCTTGGAACCAACTTCAACCACATCATCGTCAGAAGTCAAATCTATGACTTGGTTCTCGGAATTCCAGCGTGAGTCCATCTCATCCTCCTTCACCGAGCCCGACAGAAGTAAAGCCCGATCATCGACGAGTTTTATAGGATGAACAAAAAGTTGCAATTTCTTCTTGCTTGTGTCATTCAGAGTTCGACGACTCGTGCTTGAAACCAATAGATACTGCTGGTCGTTTATGCTACGAGAAATGAAGTATTAGGCAAATTGGCAGATATTGCTAGATTCTAAGGAAAGGTCAGGTCCTCGTTGTTAGAATGACCAATTTTGTTTTGGAAGAAAATCAATGGATAGCAGGCACGAGCAGTTCGAGTCACTGACAATTAATACGATAGTACAAAGTACCTTGACACGGCCGACGAACGCGTGCAGGGTTTAGCGTGTCAAGGTTCTTGGCAAATTAAAAACGTTTGTTGACTTCTTCCTGTTTCTCTATCCCTAGGTTCATGGACCCATGCAGGTATAAGCTCAGGCCCAGCCGTCGCATGGCACGTATGATGGCGCATCTGCAACGGATACTACCATTGAAGAAATTGTGCTAATAAGTTCTTTCTGAAGAAATGGCAGTGCCTGTTTTGAGTACCAGGTGGACTACCACCTTGCTACCGGTTACTGCTCTCGGGTATGTCAAGCTCCGAGAATACAGTATTCTGTTAGTTGGGACAGGCTGTATACTCGAAGCAATAGATCTCCAAACCTCTACAAGGTTATGTACTATTGTGACCTCAACATGCCAAGCCATTAAGAGCATATTGCCGCTAGGAGATAAAGGCCACGATGACCATGCCCTCGAGACTGACATTCTTGTGCAGGGGGGAAACCATGTTATATGGACCAAGCTCTCTATTGAAATATCTCAGGATTCAATCATTGGGTTACGGTTTGATATCGTGCATTCCATTCGGCTTCAAGACTGGGTAATCAATGGCCGGGCAGAAGATGGTTCAAACTGTGGCGCGACTTTCCTAACCTCATACAATGCTCTCTACCACGTTGCAATTGACGACTCTTCCAAAACGTTAAATTGTAACCGTCTAAATGATGAACTCAGTGCATTCCTTTACAGCGGAGATGTGGCTGCTCTTGATGCCAAGTCCTACATTATTGCCTCAGGTACTGCTTTTGGTGAGGTGCTAATATGGCGATGTGAATTTTACGAGCAAGAACAACGGTGGGTAGCCGTCCCATGGCGTGAGTATAGGGGACATCGAGGTTCGATTTTTGGCGTGAGTATCTCGCCTGAACTTTGTCATGGTGGACAACATCGAAGGCTGGTGGCTAGCTGCAGTGATGATCGAATGATCCATATCTGGGATTATTCACACGCTGGCCCCGAAGTCAAAGGGCTGTGCGCAGCTGACGACAGCAACCTTGCCAATGTTGTTGCAAAGACCTTCACCGTTTCCACCGCAAATCTAGCTGTAACGTGGGCTCATGGATCTCGAATATGGACTGTTGATCTTGTTCCTTACGTGACATATGATTTGACAGCGCCTCAATACCAGTTGATCTCAACAGGCGAGGATGCAACGGCGCAATCATGGCTGTTGCAGCTTGACGACCAGTCTGAAGCTCAATTGCCATCACGAGTGAACCTACAAAATAAGTATATTGACAATCATCATACAGGCAAGAATATTTGGTCTCGTTGCCATGCTATTCGTGACAACAACCGAGAGCTGTACACTGGCGGAGCAGATGGCCAGGTCGTGCTCAGGTCTTATTGTACATTTGGTCGTGCTGACATCACTGCGAGACAAGCCTCACAAACATTCAAGGAGGTTTCCAGTTCATTACAAAGCTACGATATCTTGAAAAGGCCAGGACAGAAACCATTTGCCCTAAAATCATACCTCGTGCCAAAGCCAGGCCAGATACTCGCTACCACTGATTCAGGCCATCTATTGAATGGTCTGCTACACGATAGTAGGATCAGCTGGCAGTTGCTTCTGACCAGTTCGAACCCCGCACCTTTTGTACTTGCCTCTCAGATGATCGCAAACTTTGCGTTTCTGGTCGACAGTCCAAGAAAATCCTTGGTAGCGTACAACATCACTACTACACACGCCACCGACCTTTGCAGCATTCGCCAAGCGAAAGTGTCATCAGTGGAGGCCCTCTGGTCAGATCAACATCCAGCGAGCAGCAGTATTAATGCTTGCATTGCGATATGCTACTTTGGTGTTACTGAGCTTGACCTTATATGGATACGAATCGACGGAAATAGTTGCACGTCTATCTCAAGCTCGTCTGTCTGTCTTCCCGATACGTTTGAGGTTTCAAGTGCATGCTACCATTCGAATTTCAGTATCCTGCTGATAGGATCTCGTGCTGGTGCTATGGCTATCTATGCCAATGTTTCCTCCATTTCTACACGAACTGAATCAGTCTGCTGTAAACGCCATGTACATGGCTCAGATACGGTCACCAGCATCCGCAGGCTGGACGAAGAGCGCGAGACGCACGAGCATGGTCTATCCTACCTCACAACTGGACGTGACGGCACTTACTGCGTTGTCAAGATCAAGCTAGATTATGAACAACCTACCTCTTCTCCACCAAGCATCGACGTCGTCCATCACATCGTACCACCGCTAGGTCCGAACATTGAAGGCTCTTATCTCGTACGCCAGCCCGATGGTAGCAGACGGCTTCTTCTCTATGGCTTTCGTTCCACGCATTTCGTTGTCTGGGATGAAACAAATCAAACCGAGTTCATGGCAGTCGATTGTGGCGGTGCACATCGAAGCTGGAGTTTCACTCTTGATGAAGCCACTGGAGAGGGCGGCACATTCGTATGGACAAAAGCCGGAACACTTATGCTGTATGAACAATCACTCCCAGATCATCGGATCATCAAATCTGGTGGGCATGGACGGGAAATCAAAGCTCTTGCCGTTCACTGTTCAAGTACATTTAGAAAGTTGATAGCTACTGGGTCTGAAGATACCGATATTCGTCTCTTCGAATCATGTATCAATGACGCAGGAAGACGCAATATCAAGTGTATCACTGTGATCAAGAGGCATACAACCGGTCTACAAGACCTGAAATTCTCTCACGACGGCAAGATGCTGTTCAGTGCGGCGGGTATGAAAGAAATGTACGCATGGAAGCTATCTCCAGTACCTGTGCCCGGTCAAGGGGTTGTTTTCGCGGGAGCACTGCCAAATAACGATTCAAAGTCTGATGCCAGGATCATGAGTTTCGATCTGCGGTATGCTAGCAGCGATCCCGAAGATACGAACTATCTCATCGTGGCGGCTTTCTCAAATGGCAAGGTCAAGTTGATTAGTTACACCTCAAGTTCCGGCAGCGACAGTATAGGGAGTTTCACAATCATCAACCAACTAGATCTAGGCACGACATGCCTGACCCAAGCCCACTTCAACCACTCGCCGACCTCGGACCAAAACCTATTGATGGTCGCAGGCACGAACGGCTTTATCAACCTGTGCTACATACAAGCAACCATTTCAGACGATGAATCTGAGAAACGAAACACACCTCCAGCCATCCACAAGATTCACCAAAACAGCATCACAGCCATGCAAACGATCCAAGTTACCGACTCCCTACAACTACTCATAACAGGCGGAGATGACAACGCTCTCGCCATCACCCTCTACCCCCTCAACAAAACCAAAACCATCAAACCAAAAACTCTCATCATCCCAAAAGCACACGCCGCAGCACTCACAGCTCTCGCAGTAACCCAGCTAAACTCAAGCAGTCCCAACACATACCTCTACACTATCATAACAGCCAGCAACGACCAGCGTCTCAAAATATGGAACGTAACACTGGACCAGCCTGTCTCTCAAAACCAAGAACAATCAAACAGCACACAAGACGAGGAAATATCACTAGACAACGTTCAAATCGACCTATTACAAGATACATACACAAACGTAGCTGATATAAGTGAGATCGCAGTTCTAGAAAGCACCAGCACAGGCCCGAGCCACGCTCATCACCCCGAATCTAACAACTTGAATCCAAGCACAAAAAGCAACGACCGGATGCAAGACACTAGTACTCATACTCGTACCCGTGCGATAGAAGTCCTAATAGTCGGAGTCGGAATGGAAGTCATACAGTTAGATATCCCAGAACTCGAGTCCGAGTCAGAGAGATAAGCCTGTACATACCTACATAGATCACGGACACACTCATCTACCCTCGTGGGTAGGCAAACATGTAGCTTAGCTTACATCCTCGAGAGAGAGAGAGACAGCGGTACCCAACCCGATACCATACTATCCTTCTATTGTCAAATACCCTATAGACCTACGTACGTAGGTACCTTATTCTACAACATTCGTAACACCGATGACGTCCAGCACCGTCATGCTCAATCAGAGGAATATATTTGATGGGTTGAAAAATTAAACTTTGAAACGCGCACAAATCGCGAACAAAAACCTCAGTTCCATGGTGTAGTGGTTATCACGTCTCCTTTACATTCGTTGCAATACACTTTGTACTGTTAACAAAAATGTTGGCGGAGAAGGCCGAGGGTTCAATCCCCTCTGGAACTACCAAATATTATTGCTTTTCTTTTTGTTGATAGATTAGTATTTTTGAAAATTTTTCGTTTTTTGGGTAATTGAGAAGGGTATCTATTTAGTGAGTTTAAGAAATAAAGGTTGGCGTACGTACCACCATTTGAAGCGCTTAGCAGCCTTCTGGCGCCGTCCTCACGATAATTTATACCCTTTTTATTGGTCTGGACCCCCATAAAAACTCGTAGGAGGACTGCTAGCATTTACATACTTCGCAAACTCACCAAGTAATATGTATGTGGGCGGAGTTGGGATTGAGATTGTGGGAGAGTGGCAGGATGCTTTTTATTTAGAGAAATAATAAGCATTAGGTATTTTATGAAGCACTACGAATAAGGGTAAATTCATCCTATTGTTCGAAAGGCTGTTTATACGCAGACTATTCGTGAACTTTTGTGCTTCGTGAGAAGCGTTCGCTTTACTATAGTACATACGTACGTAGGTACATGTGCTTTTCTAAATAATTTGGATGACATAACTGATTGCGAACGACATCTATTCTCTCAAGAACGTTTTATACGTGTCGTTCTCCGTACATTCCGTCCACGGGTACCCGATATCTTTAAGAAAGGCATGTAACTCACCCTTCTTCTCCTCCGGACACTGTATACCCGCCAAAATCCGACCAACATCACCTCCATAATTCCTATAATGGAACAGCGAGATATTCTGTCCTGGGCGCATTGTCTGCAAAAAGTTGAACAATGCACCCGGTCGCTCAGGGAATTCGAACATATACAATCTTTCATCCTGGACACCGGACTTCCCACCGTTGAGGTAGCGAATGTGTGTCTTCGCGAGCTCGTCGTTGGAGACGTCCTTGGCGGACATGCCGGCTGCGGAGAGACGTGTGAAGAGTGATTCGAGCTCGGAGGTGCGTGCTGTGGCGGACGTGAGTGTTATGCCCATCAGGATATGAGCTTGGCCGGAATTTGTTGTTGAGAAGCGGTAACTGAATTCTGTGACTCCAGCTGGTAGTACCGACTCGACGAGTGCGGCGAATGAGCCTGGCTTTTCAGGGATAGCGACTGTAAGTAGAGCTTCCTTTTGTTCACCTAGTGATGCACGTTCGGCGACGAAGCGAAGTCGATCGAAATTCATGTTTGCACCGCTAGTAACGGCGACCAGTTCTCGATTTGCGTCTTCAGATGGGTTTTGGCCGACCCATTTCTTGAGACCAGCCAGGGACAGGGCACCTGCTGGTTCAAGGATGGAACGCGTGTCTTCAAACGTGTCTTTGATTGCCGCGCAAATCTCGTCCGTCGAAACGAGCACAACATCGTCGACTACTTCTTGACAGATTCGGAAAGTCTCCTCACCGACCGTTTTGACTGCTGCGCCGTCTGCAAAGAGGCCAACTTCCTTCAAAAAGACTCTGCGGCCGAGCTTTAGGGATTGAACCATAGCGTTAGCATCGTTGGCTTCAACGCCTATAATTTTGACGTGTGGTGCAATTCGCTTCACGTAGATACCAACACCTGCGATAAGACCACCCCCTCCCACACAGCAGAAAATAGCCTCGAGGTTCTGCAATGATGTTTGTCTCAGCAATTCCAAGCCTATCGTTCCCTGGCCTGCGATTACATATGGATCATCAAAAGGTGGTATGTTTGTCAAGCCATGCTGCTTTTCCAATATATGACAGTGCTCTTTAGCCGAGTCAAAATCTTGACCGTGTAAGACTACACTGCCGCCCATTCGACTAACGTTTTTGTGCTTGATAGCTGGAGTTCCAGAGGGCATAACTATCGTTGCTGGTATCTTCAAATGCCGCGCTGAATATGCCACACCTTGCGCGTGGTTTCCTGCAGAGCACGCAATGACTCCTTTCCACCTTTGCTGTGATGTCAAATGTGCCATCTTGTTGTATGCACCTCTTAACTTGAAGGAAAATACTGGTAACAGATCTTCACGCTTCAGCATTACTTTACACTCCAACCGGTTCGAGAGATTAACCGCGTGCGACAGAGGGCTCTCCGTGATAACATCGTAGACTCGAGATGTGAGAATAAGGCGCAGGTAGTCTGGATAGCCATTCGGTAGGATGTAGTTTTGAGGTAGGTCATAGAGTGGTACTCGGGTCCGTTCTGAGGGTGGTGTCCGGTTCGGAGTAGGATTGGCAGTGTACTCTGTTAGAGCGAGCGTAGATACTCGTTTGGGTGTACTTGGCGTTTGTGTGCCATTTGAAGAAGGCTCCGAGTCCATAGTGGACTACTGGCCGTGAGGCTTGTATTCGTTCACAACTCCGATGTGAGATACCGAGTCGATCACGAAGACGGGGCTTGGAAAGCTGTGTACAATGGTTCCGCAAATACTCGTGCTGTAAGAGGTTGATACTCCCTAGTTGAACGACTAATCCAGTTAATGGTGGTTCGGATCATGTATAGTTTTTGGCTGCCAGAAAAGGTCTTTCTGAGTCTCCTGCGAAGTATAGGTTGGTCGAGGTAAAGCGTGATCTTCACCGACTTGTTTACAAAAGTTCTTCAAGCTTCGCGATCACAAGCCCGCTTCTTATCGATAAGTGAGGCTGAGCTATAATTCCGATACGCGAACACGAGGCTCCGCAACTCTCTCTGCAGTGAGCTGCCACTACTGTACTGTAGTGTGGAGCAGTCGAAGATAGCAAGTCTCTCATCCATGCGTGTGACTGGCAAGCATACCAAGATCTCATCACAGACCCATCCCACCTGTTCAGCAATCTCATCAACTCGAAGGTACAGCTCTGTCACGCCGTAATCTGCTCTGGCTCGTCTTCCTACAGCCTGCACATTGACATCACGACTTGTCCACTAGCAATCCTGTATCAAGAAGCAAACTACGAGTTCGAATTCGCACCAACCTTGCACCTAATACACCAGACTCGTCTTCAATCTTCGAACAATCTTACAGAAATAAGCAAACATGTCCCGTGGCGAACGCGAACCAGTCTCCCTCTCCTCCGGCGAAATCCCATCCTCCTTCGATGACGACCCCGATTTCTTCGACGAAGGGCGTGCCGCCAAACTCTGGCGCAAAATCCGCCAGGAACCTCTCATTCCTCTCGGCGGTCTAGCAACCTGCTACGCATTGTACATGGCCACCAAATCCATTCGTGCAGGCGACCACCATCAGACAAATCGCATGTTCAGAGCTCGTATCTATGCACAGGGTTTTACTCTTGTTGCGATAGTGGCGGGTAGTATATTCTATCAGGATGAGAGGCTGAAGAGACGGACTTTTGAGAAGGCGTTGGAGGAGAAGAAGGCGCTTGAGAAGCGAGAGAAGTGGTTGAGGGAATTGGAGGCAAGAGATGTGGAGGATCGCGCTTGGAGGGATAGGGTTACGCAGATGGAAAATGAGGCCGTGGATGTGGTGAGAGAGACGAAGGAGAGTTTGCAAAGGGTAAAGGGAGCTGTGGAGGACAAGTTCTCGAGTAAGAGTGTGAGGGAGAGAGTTGTGAATGAAGGTTGGGGGCCTGGAATGTGGGCATGGAGAACAAAGGAAGCGTGGAGGAGGATATAGTCAGGGTAATGGAGAAAGCTATTGTACAGTGCTATGTCTGTTAAGGAGTATACAGGAGCTTTGACATGGATGATATTATAATCTCGAACGGCAAGCACATACTCTGTTTGGCCTATGAGTACCGTCGGTTGTCTATCGTTGTTTGCAATCGTTTTCGTGAGTCCACAGGAAGATGCCTTGCCTCGCATCATGTCGACGCTACTACCTTGGGTTAGTGAGGGACCTAACATCCGTCTGTGGAAACCTGTGCGTCCCCAGGCGGATCGAGCTGGTCCACACTCGAGTACTTGAGCACGATTCGAGGAGGGATTGTGGATGTGCCTTCAGCATTGACGACCTTACATGCGCCATGCTGGTAGAAGACGTCCAACTACTTCAGAGCTCCCCTGGAAGGCCTAGGATGCTTGCAATGTGACACCTCGTATATTTGAAAGCCCGAAATTCTCTGATGTTCAGCTGTGATCCATTGCGGTGTCCTTTTCAAGGACATAGTTGAAATATTCGAAGCAAGTGCATTGCAGCTAGGACGACAACCCCTGTTTGGCAGAGGTATAATGATAATGATTAACACCGCTCGGCAGTTGTTCAAGGAGGCCTGAATACATTAATGATACGTACATGTTCCAAGCAAAGTTGCACTCACAATTCATCCCGTGAAGCATGAGCAGCTTGTGGCCTTGGGTCGAAATAACCTTCCAGTTCCAGATACTCAGCAGCAAAAGCAGCCGTCAGAAGTGTCCAGTCTTCAACCGTAGGAATATCCAAGTATTCAGCGTTGTCACCAATCTGATGCCATTGTCTAGGGAAACGTGACGGGATCAAATGAAGTGTTGGAACTCCTCTAGCGACAAATGGTATGTGGTCATCCTGCATAATATTTTGCTGAAACATTCCATCGTTCTTTTTGTCTTTGTCTGGAAGCCAGGTCTGCTTTTGCGAGCTCTTGAACAACCCCAATTTCCGAAGCCTTTGTTCCATCTCGGCCATATGCTGGTAGCTCCAATGCGTGTTTTGCATCCAACTGGGAATAGGTAAATCCTCACCAGAACCAAGAAGATCCAGGAGCACGAAGAGCTCTATCGAGTTCAACATCGTCTTGTGGGTACTCATAGCAGGGTACATTGTAGTGTCCCACTCTTCAGCGAGCGATCTCGCGCCGTAAATGCTGTCTGTGGCCGTCCACGACTGGAACGCCTCCTCTCCATCCAGAAACAAGACTTGTATGCCTCTGGTTTGTTCGTCGTCGAAGTCCAGATCGAAACCTTGAGCCTCCATTGCTGCCCATTTCTGCGTCAGCGCATTGTCGATGCTGCGAACTGCACTCATGATCATTGCGCATGGTGCCGCGGAATCCGTAGCCCCAATGAAACCTTCGGGTGTGTATTTCGAATCATAGTGGGCTACAAGTGTTAAATAGCCTGCGTTACCACTAGTGACCCACGGTGGGTGTCTGGTAGCAATGAAGTTGTGAAAGGGAACATCCTGGTTCCCATGCGTTGGAGTCTTCGAGGTCGAGTTCTGCAGGGATATCGTCCAGTTAGGCAGTTCATTTTGGAAGAATTGTACGAAGTGGTTCAACACTTTGGTGGATCCTGGTGTGCCAGGAACTCTGGGTATAAGGATTGGCGCAAGTATAGGACCATTGTGTATGTCGAAGTCGTTAGTCTCCGGTCGAGGAATCCTCTGCTTCAGAGTGTTATCGGACAGAGGCGCATATGCACAAGTTTGCAGCAAGAGCAGCGCCAGTACTGCAGCAAAATGCCATGTGAACATTGCACAGAAGCCTCGCAACAGCGATTAGGAGTCGTTAGACACCATCTGCATCGTGTACTGGCAGTGGTATACTACATAACTGTACTAGGACCCAGCGATCGGTCTAGGTACGCACCAAGTGGTGGAACTTCGGATAATTAACCCGTTAGCCTCGTGTCAACCACGCATCATTCTTGCTCCACTGGCAATGTCCATCTGTTGACCACAAATATTCTTTCCTCGCTCCTGCTTCTACTCATCTTTGTAGCTCAGCGATGGAACCAGGAGGAGCAGACTGCTCGCCATACCAATCAGCACGTTCAACGTGCTGACGAACAGGGTTGACAACTCTAGTTCTATATCGTGTCTTGTGAGGAGATCAACCTCGGAGCTGCTAATTCGGAGTTGATTCATATGGTTCTTCGTCTGGATGAGCCATAGCAGCTGTTTCCTGCTGCACCGATTGTGCTGCTGTGCCAGACACTGCCGGTGCAGGCCACGTTCTTTGACGGCTGACAGGCACCAGACTGCATCTGTTAGACTTAGGTAGGGTCTGTTCCGCCATGACTGATCCACAATCATTCATATATCCATATCAACGTCCACCACCCCCTAGCATACCACTGCTCAGCCAACTTCCAGGAGCTTAAAACGTGCCACATCGGACCGCGGTTACTCGAGGTACAGGAAGAACCCCAGTCGCTAATCACAGTAACCGGGTATACTCATTCTAGCCGCTCAGCACCGGCTCGTAGAACTATATTGATCTCAGCCTGGTGTATCTTTGTGATACTTTTGATGCCGACGGCATTATTGTAAAATTGCGCCCTGAGCTTGTCCAATCAGTACAAAGGCTGATGAGAGGACCATCGGATTTCTACGTATGTTGCGAGACAGGCCATAGTCAATGATTAGAATCAGGAGAAAATAGTGGTGGAATAGCAGTTCAGAGAGAACACAAGTCCTGTGGTGCTGACCACCCACGTTACTGGTATCCGTGGTCTCCTTAACGAAGATCCCATCAGTTTCGGTCCTGTCGGGTGCGAGTCCAGATAAGGCCCTTTGACGAATTACCACTTTTTACCTCTATCGTCCTCTCCTCACAACTTACCCTTGCCAGGCTTAATCCTGAACCACAACCCCTCAGCGCGCGCATGCCTCACCTCCCCTTTCGTGCCTCCCTCCACAATCCCTTCGATCCACATTTTCCTACCACCATCCTCCACTCTGACCACCCAGGCCCTCACCGTTACACTCCCCGGCGTCACCACCGGCTTCTCAAACTTCACATTCAGTTGCGCCGTGACCTGGCTAGCTTTTGCATCCCCAGAGAGCTCACGCAAGCACAGACCTCCAACATTCCCCATCGTGCTATCCAGTATAGTCGCTATCACGCCGCCGTGCAACAGATTCGGATGCGCATTCAAACCTGTACCGAAGGCGTAGAACCTCCGGACTTCGGCACGCTGCTGCTCAATAGTAGAGGTGATGTGTTCTGGTGAGGATGCTGGACGGTAGAATGAGAGGAGATGTGTGATTGTCGACGGCGTGTTCCATGTTCCTGCCATTAAAGAGTGGCCTCGCTTGTTGTGGGTTAAAGCACGGGACATGGCTATCATCTTGAAGGAGGGGTCGTCAAATGTTGGTTTGGATAACGGTAGGGATGCAAAGTGAGCGACATCAGCGGGCGCAACGCCATCTGGAATCTCCTTCTGGCGGGTGTTCTTAGCCTCAGATGATGACAGTGGGGGGTTCGAGGAGGTCATGGTTTGTGCTGCGACTTTGATCTCCCGAATGAGCTTTCAAATGATGGAGCGTCTCGAAGGACGTCTTCGATGGACTTTACATGCTCAATCCTGTATCATCTCAGAATTGAAGCAAGAAGATGTACCCACCATTGTTCTAAGATCCGAGTTTCGAGCCGAGGTTCCTACATAAAGTAAATTCCAAGCAAGAAAAGATGAAGAACAGCTGCATCGCGCTCTCTTTTCTTCAATCGCCTGTATATGGTCATTCCAAAGCTTCCTTACTCGCTTCTCCCCTGCTGCTGATACACCTCCTACTTGTCATGATGTTGGTACAATCGGCAAGGTCTGTCGATTTTAGTATCTATATTCTACACGGTGTCCGTTCTACTCCCCCTGAGCTACTATTGTACTACGCGCTCGCTGGATTTAGCCTCGAATATCATTACTTACTACTAGTACCTAGTACATTAGGCCCAATGTCTTTTGATCTTATAGCTTGAAGTGTTCTTGGTTAACTTGTGCCTTACTTTTGTCTTCTCATGCCTTAGCTATCCGTTCGTCTTCCAGTGCCAATGAATGGTTGGCCGTATAAATCGCGGCTACCCCAACTTCTGTCCGCCGTGACAATCCAAAAGGAATTGACCTACAGAGCTTGTATGCAGTATCTTGTGGACAGTATACTCTGAACGCAACTCGGTATTGCCTTCTGAGAAACTGCGAAATTGACCGAATCCTTCAATCCAGAACGCAGTAAACGGCAATTGCTTGATTCATGCCTGTGCTTGCCTCGCTCGAAAAACTCTTTCCGTGTGGCCATAACATCTGCACAGGTTTGCGCAGCATTTATACCATTTCACAATGATCGCAAGGCAGATCATCGCCTTCACGACAAAACCTCAGGAGTCGCGTGCACTTGGTAGGGTTGGGTGTCTTGTACTCGGAGGCGACCTCATTATTGTAAATCGCATATCTTGCAATGGAATTCAGGTCGGGCGCCATGGTCAAAGGTATCAATAAAGATGTCTCGACAAAGCAGTTTCGTTGACAGGAACAGCTTTCTACGAAGCTCGAGATGGTCTTATACCGTTCAATCGTTTGGACCTGCCACTTTTACCGGGAATGAGATTCGTCAGCTAGACACCAAGTCACATGTTCAGGTGAGAGGAATGCGTAGATCTGTCCCACCCAGTATGGCAGACCGTCCTATCGTAGCCATGTTCCCCCAAGTCTGAATCTGCTCCGGCCCTGGTAGTGCTGATGCAGATAGGGTCCTTCATCGAGGACTCGAAGCGGCGTAGAAGTGGAGGCATTATGAAGACTATTCCAAATTAGGTCACTATCTGTGCTAGATTAAGGACGACTGAACTCACGCAGCTTCCTGATTGTTACAAAGGTGATCGGATTGGCCTACTGAATTCAAACTTCAATCTCGCAACGAGAAGCACCTACAGCTTAAACTCGGCGGAACATCATGAATAATTTGAAGGTCACAGGTGGGTGAGCTCAGAACAAAACTCACCCGAGTGAAGTGAGCCGAAGTAGAGCCTGGTGCCAGCATAAGCGACTCACTTCATTTTGGGCCTGGAGTACTCCGTAGCCACCCCATGCAGATCTCCGCTGGCTTATAAGGGTCTACGTATTAGGCCGTAAGATATCGCACTGTACATGGACACTTCTTAAGACAAATACTTTGAAAGTGTCGCAGCAGCTCCTTGCTGGAGTCACGAAGTGATCAGGTACCTCTTGCCTAAGTCAGAGAACCGTGTAGTATTATTCTGTTGAAGTCGATGTCTCACGCATCTTTTTGGCAAGTACGTACCCCGTCCGCTGTGGTCGGCAGTCGCTCCATCAAGTGTACGTCTCAACACATCACTTGGAAATGATTTCTAGCTTTCCGACCCGGCCTGAATCACAACACGTAGTGCTGCTGATCTGCAAGAAAACGCTATCGAAATATTGTAATAGGCCGTGCTGAAATTTGGGTGCACAATGGGCATCTTCACAAACGTTCCCGAAGATTCGCCTCCCTAAACTCAAAATAATAAATTCAGTGATCTCAGCCTCATCAACATCCGTCCACCTCTCTCCCCTTCCTCCCATTACACCACCCCTTCATCCAGCCAACACAACACACCTCAAGTATGGCAACCGGCCTCGCCCGCCAAGTCCTACACTTCTACCGCCGCTGTCTCCGCACAGCACGCACAAAACCAACCGCCACGCGCCCAAACTTCGAACGCGTCATCAGGAACGAATTCCGCAAAAGTCAACAAAATGTTTCCAAAAAGGATTTTGGAACGATCGAGTTCTTGCTTAGGATTGGCGAGCGCAAGCTTGAAACGTGTTCGAGTCCGAGTGTGAAGGACATTCACTGATTGATGCGCGAAATCCTTTTCGAGCATGAATTTGTTGTGAGGCGAAAGTCATGATGTATCGTTACGACTGGCTCACTGATTGACTGACTGACTGGTGACGCGTGTGACGAGAGCACATCGGCTGGCTTTCACGATTACGAAGCGCAAGTCCTAGCCAGGTGACCCAACTTCCCTTCATGCGTGGGATTGATCTTGCATACAGCAACGACGTATCCTCGATATACGTAGCCGAGCAAATACTGCCTACATGAAAAGCTACCAGGGAGGATCCAACCACATCCCGATTGGATGACCAACTAGTCGACGCCAGCCATGTCTCATTGAAACCACCGTAACACAACCACCCATCTAATCAATACTCGCCACATCCATCCAGCCTCTCCAAGACACTGACCAAAACCAACCTCCCTCCACAACCCAACCAAATCAAAATCCATCGACACAAATCATGATATAATAGGATGACGCAGCATCCATAATCCCGTTTCATCTACTAATTATAATCGGACACACCACACACCACACGTTACGTACGCACCACGCAGGACACAAGCGCACTTCGTACGTATCTATCCTCATCTCATACGGTTCAAACACATATAACAAAGCCCCGGACCTAAACCAATTACCGCACCTACGTACCTTATGTATGTGCTTTGTGTTTGGTCAAGTCTAAGTACGTACTAGCCATTTTAGCTACGTACAGTATGGACTAGTTCTACTTCTCACGGACCCAGTACTAGGAGTTGGATGTCTGTATGTATGCATATGTATGTTCATTCAATCAGCATTCCCTCGATGCCACTTTACACGTCAACGATCGTCCCGGACATGAAGTTGTATCAAATGTATTCCATTCGATCTTCCGTATCGGTGTGAACGAAGACATGAAGTTGTAACGTCTTATTTGCCTAAAGGATACGACCTCGTCAATCAGGACAGGTACATAAAGTACCCAACACTCCTCACCTCCCAAATTCCAAACTCGGAATAACAACAGGCCCATATTTCATAACCCCACCGTACGCCCCATCCCCCTGCACCAAAAAGTCCGCCGCAAGACTCAACTTCCCACTCCCCTGCATCTGACCCCCCAGATGATCTGCGCGTCCAAACCCACTACCCACCTGCTCCGGATCATACGCCACAATAGCCACATAATTCCGTCTCGCCATCAACCGTCTATTACCCTGATTCGGCTGTCCTGTCGCAACATCAACCGTAAAGATCTCCATCATATCTTCTTTCGTATCTGTGGGAATATGCGGTGTTGAGCGTTGGCCGTTGGCGGGGATGTATAGCGGTTTATTGCTATTCAAGACTTTGAGGACGTAGCTGTTGGGCGGGGCGGCAACGACGGAGGCCGATATGAGTTGGTACATTGTTTTGTGGTCGGTTGGGTGGGAAGGATCGTGGACTAGGCCGGCGCCGCAGGTGTTGACTGCGCCGGAGAGGAATGTGAAGCGGATGTTGCGGTTGTGGGCTATGCCTTGGAGGGTGCGGATTAGGTATGTTCGTTCGAGATCCTGAAATGAACATGTTAGCTGTGATTTCTTTATGTTGGATTTGCGCAAATGCTTACCTTGGAATCATGGGTCCAGTGGTCCTTGAGTTCATCGAGCATATCGATATCTCCGAATGGATTGAGGATACCACCCATCAGACCTGACTTTCCGACAGCTCGCTTTACAGAGTCGAATCCTGAACCGACCGCACCCTTGGCACCCACAATGCCTGCAACAGAGCTCGTAACCTTGCCAAGCATATTGTATGTGCCCGTTACCGCTTTCTTTCCAGTCGCCACAGTCGATGCGATCTGCTCCATGCTCTCCAACCGGGGATAGATAATCGGCACAGCAATCATTAAAATACAATGCTGTACACTTTGCGGCAGCATCGCAATCTTCGGGAAGATACCTTGATATGTTGGACCCGCCATTACCTGGTGTGGATTTCGTTCGCTCCGTGTGTCTGGTCCGACCACGGCTACTGCCGGCCCAAAGAATTTGACAAAGTGCCAGCCCGTGCCTGTAATTGTAAATAAATCCCTGTCATCAGAGACATTACGTAAAATCTCAAGCGTCGTGTGATGTTGGAAGAGCAGGTACATCTCAATACCTATACGTCCAATATTCTTAAACATATTACTGAATTGCATGTAGTCGGGGTATGAGCCGAACCCATCAAATCTGCCTCCAATTAGTTCATCGTTCTCGAAAGTGTTGGGGATGTACTTACATATCATGGTCGTCAATCGTGCAGACAAAAGGTATTTGTGCAAAAGCTTCTCTCAAAAATGGTTGATCGAAATGGCTGGTATAGTAATGGAAATATGCATGCGAAACATCCTCCTCGTGAGCTGCTGTCCAAGGAGCGGTCTTTCTGTTCTCCTTCCCGCTCGTACCGAGCCATTGCTTGAGTGACGGGATTTCTTTCCACATTCTGTCTGCACTGATCTGTCCTCCAAGACCAAGCTGCGCGTGGAAGCCACCACATTCTGCATGTTTCTGCATGATGTCCTTCCACATGTAGCCTACACCTCCAAGTCTTGCTCGTTCATTCGCGCCCGTGTTCATTGAAAAGTCGTTTCCAGACGTAGCAATAAAGCGCCAGTTCGTCTCGTATCGGCCAGCTACCAGGAATTCATATCTAGTGCATCCAAGATGAGAGGTAATAGCGTACGTCCATTTCGCAGGCCCATCAATTTCCATTCTTAGGTCAATATCATACTTATAGAATGTCCATCGCTGATGTTGCGCGATACTCTGAGCTTTTAGTTGCCTTGGATTGGGTGACAGATCAGCGCTTTGGTGTATATGAATCGTTGGCGGCTGAGGTCCATCGGTAACAAGCAGAATTGAACCATACCAGAATCCGAGTTCGAGATCCATGTTGGTGTATCTTAGATACGGCCCAAAATATACATTGTTGGTCGCTGCAACTTTGTATAATTCAACACCACTAGAAGGAGGTGGACCTGTGAAAGCAGCAGGATTGGACAACGAGCTGCTCATGACACTCTGTTGATCAAAGCCAGGAGTTAAGGGTATACCAGGTGAGTTGAGAGGTTTGCTCATGAAAGAGAGGCCAGGAGATTGCAAAGGTGCAAGAGTTCCAGTTGGGGATAGTGGTGTCTCGCCAAGGTTGAGCGGTGTCGGGCCTTTCGGAAATTCCCACTGTGTAGATTGAGTTGGTAAGTGTATATAATAGTATTGGCCGGAATTGGGATCGAGATGAGCGATCCAGCCTTCGGGAAGTGGTGGAGGGGAGGCTGGCGCTAATTGTTGAGACGGCTGTCTTTGAGGTATTGTAGACTGCACAGGGGACGCCATCCCATTCTGCTGTGGATCAGGTGTAGGTCCTTGAGCATACTGTGGTTCGTTTGCATAAGCTGGATGCTGTTGAGGCTGAGGCTGTGGCTGTTGGATAGGCTGCTGGGTTGGTTGAGGGGTCTGCGATTGTTGTTGAGCTGGCGCTGGAGTCGCATTCTGACCCATTGTGCTTCGTCGACCTTTCTCGGGCGGGTATTGACTACCAGGTCGAGCACCGCTTACTGAGGAATATGCTGGAGGTGGCTCTTCAGACACTGGCAATCTATGAATATCGATCTCGGCCGCATTTGGCCGGAACTGTAGCCCAGGGGACTGTGGACCATTGGCACGGGATTGTGACTGCGACTGTCTACGTGCCTGCTGTCGTTGCTGTGATGGTGGACTTTGAGAGATGACCTCACCATCGCCTTGGAAAACAATAGGTACTGGGTGTGGGGATGCGCCGGGAAGCTCTGTAGGCGTCCACGGCCTCTGAGGAGGCTGCTGTTGCTGGCTTTGCCCAAAGCTGGGATTGCGACCACCATAGTTGGCATTCCGTGCTTGGGCGGCCGCACTCTGAACTTGTTGCGCTTGTAAGGCGTTCAGAGTGCCTGCGCCTGCAATACCCGAGTTCGCAAAACGTTGCTCGATGTCTGTCAAAGGTCGTGTTATCGTGGCCTGCGATTGCTCAAGAATGAGAGGGGTTTCCGGAGGAGGGGGTGAGCCTCTCGTCGCCCTAGTGGTCGAGGTAGAGGCGGTCGAGTCGATCCTGTTGATTGTGCTGGGGTCTCTTATATTTAGTCTTGCGAATGCTGCCTGTGCTGCATTTCCCACAGTCGGAGCTGGAAAGTTTAGAGGCTGACCAGCGCCTGTAGAAGCTGATACGCCTGCCTTCATTGGCCGTTGAAACAAGTCCTTGTCTGGTGCATCTGGACCTGGAGAATCTGGGAGCGGTTTGGGAACATTGTTACCTCTTCTTTCTGCAAGTGTAGATTGTGTGACATAAATCGATTCTTGCGTCCTTCCTGAATTCGCCGAATTCACTCTCTGCGTAGGGTCGAGGGGCGAGCCTGTATTGACTATGCTTTGCGGAGGCGATCCCACTCTTCTCGGATCCGGGTATTGATAGATAGACGACCCATTCGTATTGACTTGTGAGCGTGCAGCTTGCATCTGGAGTTGCTGTTGCCTTGCTGCATCATCAGGGTATGGAAGCGAAGGCATAGGATAGCTCGTGCCACCCGGCTGCTGCTGGCTGGTGCCGGATGCTGTTGATCCTCCCGAAGAGCGTTTCTGAATGCGTAGAGGCTCGATCACTGGTGACTCGTTCGTCGTCTTGGTTTTCCGAAGGAACATCTCATCTTCCGGCCTACCATACCGGCCGGAAGCACTCATTGCGCTGAAGGTGTATACAGTCGTGATCGGAGGACTTGAGGGACGGCCTTTCGCATACAGGCTGCGGGGGGGTGCAGGTGGGTTGTCGCAGATCCGGGAAACAATCTGTCGGCGCTGAGAGATGCTGCTGCTGTGTTACGGTTCTATCGGGTTGCGATAGACGTCTGCAAGATAAAAACAATCGCGAAACAGGCATATAACGCTCAAAATGTCGAGTCCGAATGCGACTGCAAACTGTACATATTCAGTGTGCCCTGGATCGTGAAACTGGGAACAAATGACATGGTGGGCCGAAACGCCATGCATGTAGCCGCCCAGCTACAGGCCATTCAGCTGTCTCGCGACTCATCACGAACCGTGATTGGTTCAGTCCAGTGATACCTGCTTGAAACGGCGTTGTATCTCGGATACCCATGTTCTATTCGGCACGGTACAGTATGAGCGGCACATGCCTGAAGAATGAAGTAATGGAATTGGTTCGGGCAGCTCCTTGATGGTACCGTTGTGGGTATTCGTGCCAAACCTAAATCAAGTGATCCTAGCGTTAGTACTCAAGTAGAGATGACTTGCTTTTCAGAAGAATAAGTAGATTACAAGCTCGGGTTTAACCAATGCAAGCAGGGAGAAACCTTGAAAGAAGACGAATTGCTAGACTGATCAATATCAGCATAATGCGTGTGAGATTGGATTTGGAGAGCGCGAAACATCGAACAAAAACGAAACGTATTAATCAATTCTTATCATTCTCTCAAAATATCTTCATAAACTCTCAACAACCCAAACGACTTGCTCAACAGCACTCTCATCCCTTCGTGCCCACGGTACCATCTTGATGACAGTCTTCTGCAGCTCTTGTTCCATACGTTTCCCGACAAAATTCTAAAACCCAATATTTCGAACATAACCACTGACGAACTGATAGCAAAACCAATCAAAAAGATATCACTACAACAAGAAAATAGCAAGAACAGCGGCGAATAGTGTAGTACCGGCGAGCGAGGTTTTTCCTGCCGAAGAGACATAAGACGCGATGGGTGCTGGTGTTGTCATCGATGAGACCGTGCTATTCTTGGACATGGTGCCATTGAGTGGCACAACATTGACCACTCCTGCACCGTGAGCAGATGCACTTGCAGCAGCGGCAGAGTCGGTATCGGTATTAGTGTCAGTGCCAGTGCCAGCAGCAGTCTCTGCGTCGACCTCGGTGTTGGTAGAAGCTGAGTTACCTGCTGTGTTTTGGGCACTGGCAGCAGCAGCAGCAGCAGCACTGGCCGAAGCAGAGGCAGCTCCTGAATCTGCTTGTGCACTAGCTGCTGCGCTGGCTGCTGCCATAGCTTTGGCGGACGAAGCTCCGGAACCGCTGTTTGCACCTGCACTTGCGGCGGCGGCGGCAACGGCACTTGCTTGAGCGCCCGAAGGTGACATGGCTGAGGCACCCACAGCGCCCGCCGATGATTGTTCGACAGTTGGTGTTTGTGTAGCGTATGGTCCAGTAGAGCAAGGTTGAGTAATAGTGACTGTGGATGGGCCACCAGTTGCTGCGCAGACGCTGCAAGGTACAACGGTGGTTTCGAAGCCGGTTGGGAGGACTGTTGGGTGAGCTGTCTCCTCGCATGGGCAAGGAGCAGTGATGGTGTAGGTGGCTGGGACAAGGCCACTGTCACACATGGAATCGTAGACCGTCTCCCAGATTCCGAGGACGGTTGTTTTGCCGTCTGCCCCAACACTAGTGTACTGACCGACGTTGACACCAGGCATACCAACCCCGTTAGTTGGTCCAGCCGTGATCATTGGGCCGGAGCTACCGCCATTGCAGTAAGGGCCAGGGCAGAAAGTGACGGTGGTGGGGAGCGTGATGGTAGTAGAGGAAGCTGTTGGGCAGACAGGGAAGTAGGAGGTGACTGTTTGAGCGCTAACAACTGTGACAAACAGTGCTGCAAGTGATGCACCTCGGGTGGATGATTTCTGCATCTTGATGGTGAAGTTGTTGTTGTAGAGTAAATGGACGTAAGTGGATTGGCCTTTGAGGAAGATTAGAATTAGCACTAATGAGTGACTAGGCTCTTAGAGCTGGTAAAGAACGACTGGGCAACGACTGAGGTGTGCTGGTGAAGGGAAAACGACTACCAGCCATCACAGGAAATGTGCCTATAAATCTAGTTCTCTGACGGGTTCAAAATTGATGCTCGAAAGTTTGGAATGTCTGGAATGCTTCTCGAATCTGGTAACCACAACGACAAACCAAGGTAAAAGGAGCTGTCGGTATGTGAGCACTGACGTCTCCGAGTGCACATTGCTGTGTTCATCATCGAGAAATCATATGGACGGGTTGAAAGCATTTTTGGTCATTTATCCTCTGCAAAACACATCTAGCGGTAGGTACAGCTGATACTCGAAGTGTTCTCTCGATCGCAACATTAAACAATCGGTCAAAGTTGTATGTATCCCGTCATCGACATTCCAACCTCATCGCCCTCAATGAAGAAGACCCAACGAGGAAGAAACTTCCTATCAAGGAAAAGTATCTATCTCCAGAGCCACTGAGTCAATTGACCCATGGCAACACGTCGCTGTGAAAGTGCGTAACGACGGTCGTGGCTCTACATTTGTTAGTATAAACACACCAAGAGTCAAAAGGTAGGGTACATACGGCTCTGTTTACTTTTTGATAAAGAGGAGAAAAGGAATGTTGTAGCCAAAGCTCAAGAATTTGAATGATCAAAACATCGAGTCTTGGCATCGGCTAACCTCCCTCTTCTGCACTGTAGAGTCGATTTCGGCACCTCTTCCCTTCTCCTAGATTCCAGATCATTGAGTTAGAAGTCGTGGGATTAATGGGGACATCCTTGAACAACCGCTTAACATGCAATAGAGAGGAATGCATCTTGAACGGATCTGCCACGTTACACTACCTGCAGACGGGCCACTACGATGAAGCATCACTCTTCAAATCTATCTCAAACACCATAGCACCATTACGACCATCGGATGACTTCACCCACCGTCCTAGGCGCATCTCCATCCCAGTACCCGCAACCACGCACAGACCTTGACACTCTCCTTCCTTGTTACCACCGAACTCATTCACAATCTCCTTCCGTCGCTCAAATACAGCAAGCGAATTGATGATACCTCTGACGGGACCCAAGTTCTGCCTAACTGGCGCCGCGTGTATCTCACCGTCAGTTATGCCATTTGTCTCTGGTGCTGCATTTGTTTTGCCGATGACTCCTTGTGATAGCAGCGATCTCTTGTCATCACTCAATTTCCACACTCTGATCCAACCATCCCAGCTTCCGCTCAGAATAACATCCGTTCCTGGCAATGTCGCCAAGGCTGTAATAGCTCTTGGCTGTGGTCGTCTCCAATCTGACTTCTTAAGCTCTGCAAGAACTTGAGGGTCTGCTTCCGACGTCACGTCTTCGAGAGGCGGAAGGTCGTCCACGCCATGAGCAGTTTGTATGGTGAAAAGAGCCTTCTTCTTGTGCATACTCCATAGATTGATTGTCCCTGAATCGGAGCCAGTCACAAAATGGTGCGGCGGCAAAGCAGCAACACAGTCTAGGCTGCCTGTTTGATACTCATCGTGCCTCGAACTGTCACCCAAGAACTTGAGTTGCGTCTCGTCCACCACCCTCCATAAACGAGCACTTCGATCTCGAGCTCCTACAGACACGCATTGATCCACAGCCATAGCCGAAACACCAAGCACATGATCTTGATGACCAAACAAAGTCTCCACATATGCAATGCTATCCTCCCCAGCAAGACTATACGTTTTGATCGACCTGTCCATGCTTGCACTGAATAATTGTGTGCCAACTCCGGACTGATTCGAATGTGCGGGAGCGAAGTCCAGTCCTGTCACGGCGTCTCGATGTGTTGTGAACGTTTTAAGAGGCCGAAGATCCTCAGCTGACCATATTATGAGTTTCTTATCTGCACCTCCTGTTGCAACATATTTGCCATCTGGCGACGCAGCGACCGAAAGGATCGCACCAGTATGACCGTGTTGTTGGGTTGCCAAGGCTCGAACATTGATACCTTTCACGTATGCTACCTGCTTTGGCTTCCTTTTCCCAACATGACTATTCCGTGAGAGTCCATCGCTCTGTGGTCTCCGATTCGGTGGTAGTAATTGCCACTTTATCAACGTCTTGTCCTTGCTTGTAGTGTATACATAAGGCTTGCATACAGCAAGCCCTGTCGTAGATTGTGTGTCGGCGCGAAAATTGATATGATCTGCATTTTCGAGGTCCAGTTTGTTCGCAATAAGCCTAAACTGCCTCCCTTTCGCTTCATCAACATCTTCTCGTAGTCGTTTCGATATGATATCTCGATCCAAATCCTCAGCATCAAAGCCGGCTTCATCAACCTCGCCTTTTAGGCGGTCGAGATATCGCTGTGCTAATCGGACTCGTCGCTCTGCTGCAGTCTCATCTTCCTCAGATGTAGCCTCGGAATCCTCCACCTCTTCTGGTTCAATCTCATCTTCACTTTCGCTGCCAGAAATGGACTCATCTCGCTCTGCATCTCGTGATGGCTTTGGCTTTTCTGAACTTTTTATTCTTCCGTCTGTGCTTCGCTCCACATCTCGTCGTTTACGGGGTTGACCTCCTCGCTCGTCTGGTCGCTTTCGTTTTCTTTGCGATGCTGGTGTTGTAAAGAAAGACGACATCCCTGTTTCCCAGAAAATCCTCACGCCTGACG